>Ga0116229_10000879_pt1 | contig 44316 bp, 46 predicted proteins | sample S1TSphgellanicum_3_FD_87313 | JGI IMG/M metagenome (GOLD analysis project Ga0116229, IMG submission 87313) | Host-associated microbial communities from peat moss isolated from Minnesota, USA - S1T2_Fc - Sphagnum magellanicum MG | ecosystem: Host-associated > Plants > Peat moss > Unclassified...
GCCCTGCCCTGCCTTGCTCCTGCCCCTGCCCCTGCCCTGTCCTGCCCTGCCCCTGCCCTGCGCTGTTTGTCGTGACAGACAGACAGACACCTCGGCTCAGGTCCTCGAAGGTTTTGAGGACCTCGCTCGTTTCAGGACCTCGTGTTGTTTTTGTCGCCACAGACAGACGGACGGACGGACGGACGGACACACTGTTGCTTTTATATATAAGATTGGGAAAACTTTGTTATTGTATTTCTTCGTTATAGCACAATAGCTAGCTACATCTAGGCCAACAAATTCTCGTAAGCATTCGAGTCTTTTGAGACATGGGTCCAACATGATGTAGTTTCACTCAATGCCTTGTCAACTTACAATTGTTTATTCCTTCCAATTCCTTTGAATCTTGTGTTTATCCCCTCCACAAGCTTGCTGCAGCTTTGAATGAGGAGGACACAATTTAAAAACTCTTTAGTGCAATCAAACATGATGACTATTTTTTCCTCTTGCCACTAGGAATACAATAGAAACTCAAAAACTCAAGATGAAGATTCTATATACTAAGTTTTGGAGAATTATTGTATACTTATCAATACCCACCGTTGGGAGCTGATGAAGTCAACGGGAAGTCATGTGAGCTTTGCCACTAGGAGGTATTTGAGATCGTGATGATGGTCTGACACTTTCTTATGACTCTCGTAAAGGTTATGATTACACTCATTAGATGTTCAAAATGTTGTTGGGAAGGTTTTTCTGCAATCTCATAAATATGATTTCTGTGTCGATCATGCACATTTAGAATTGAAGTGTATTACATTATCACATAGCGTCCGATATTATTACTGATAATTGGTTCTAATGTTAAATGGTAGCATATCATACATTGCCTAATGGATAGGCACATAATCATTTGCCAAGTTGAGATCCTGCTAAGAAATAGGGAGAGGTGAATTGAGAAGTTGATATCAAAAAACCTCAATTGTCTTTGTGGTGATGTTGGGTTTTACTGGCTTTTGGGATAACTCCAGCATTCACTGTCCATTGCCTTCATCCAAACTCCTCGTTAGAGTGTTGATTCTACAATGGACCAAAAATGTCCTTGGATTGATATCTGGCATGCCACAGAAGCTAGTTCAAAGTAAGATCTTGGAGAGTTTGCAATAAGTGCCATGAAAAACCTTTTTCACCACAGGATCGTGCCTTCAGTAGCCTGGGTGACAAGTCAAATTGCACTCATATATGTTGATTACTCTTTCTATGGTAAACGACCAGTTGATGGCAGATTCCCTATTCATTTTACACAAGGACTCACAGCTCTTTATTCTAGAAGACTTTACTTCCCAGCTGGCACAACACTCTTTCATATTTCTGGTGAGAAAGATTCACGAAAGTTCAATGTGCGAGACAACACTTGAGCAAGGGTGCCATTAGATGTTACAATATGACTGAAGTAGACAGTACAGGGCAGATACTGAAACATATGCCTTTGAGTGAAGTGCAAGATTAGTTTGGGCCTAAGAGGAAATTAAAAAGCAAAAACAAAGAAGTAAAAGGCTGGAACAATTACCCTTGAATTTGCCAGAGGAAACAGTGATGAATCAGCTGAAATAACCCAACATACCAGGAATGGTCCAAGTCTGGACCAACAACCAAATCACTGATGTACAAATAGTAGCTCTGGCAATTCTTCCTTAATTTAGAAGTAGTGAACAACCATGACTAGCTTTCACTGTTGGGCAACGAGGTTGTTCTGATTCATTGGACAGTTGGTGCTCTACTAAGAGTGCATGTATTCTAGTTACTTGCACTTAGTCGTTGCCTAAGATGAGCTTTCCATCTTAAGATGCCCCTAAATTAGTGACTTAAAACCCAGGACTAGATTAGTGAGGGCCTGGCTAATATTTTCAAGAATGGCTCTCATGGGGGGAAAAGAACTAACAAAGGAAGACCGGCTGAGAAATGGAACCCAAGATAATCAATAAATGTTAGTTGGTAACACAACAGACCATGTCTGTGGGCTTTTAGGAACTTGTGATGAACCAAGTCATTCATATAATGCATGACCCCGATAGAGAAACTGCCAAAAATGCATCCATATTTCACAAAATACAACTCTCTTCAAGTAAGACTTCTGTTTCAAAATGCTTCAGTGAAAACCAGGTCCATATTGGAAGCTAGAGCTGATCAACTTCTAAAACAGTGAAGATGAATATTGCCCATTTATATTAAGGTTCTAAAGAGAGAACACATACTGCATGTTGCTTGCTGATTGTGAAGCTCTGTTGTATTACAGCCACAACATCTGGTGTAAGTGTGTTATTCTACAACCACAAGAGAAGAACACTGTGACCAGAAATTCGTACAAACATAGAGCTTAGACAACCACCACCTGAAGGACCACATAAGAAACGTAATAGCTCAGCAAATATTGAGATGCATATAATCACACTATAAACTGCATAATACATTTTCCAGAAGCAATGCCACATGAAAGGAACAGTGGAGAATACATATTGATGAGTCTCAACAAGGTTAGAAATCAATAAAGGCCACAGGAGTGGTTCAAGAGTGATGCAACAAACAGGGGTGAATTCTGAGAAGCCTTGCATACTTGAAGGCACCTCCAGAACACCCATCAATGCTTCAAGTACCACTTGCCAGACATAAATTCAGACCACCCAAGCTCAGTGTATCGAATCTTGCAGGATTCACAGAACATAAATTTATGTTGTAAGGATTGTGATACACAGCACTTATAACTGAAAGTCCCAACATGTCTCCAAACCATCCACAACAAGCCAGTCCAAAATCACCAACAACATTCTCATAAAACAAATAGAGGATTTTTACTGATTGGAAACTGCTTCAAGCAAAAGCTGAAACAATGCTTCAAGAAGAATTTGATCAAGTAGTCATACTGGTGGTGGCATTGGTGCAACATATACTTGCTCAATGCAAATATGCTGACAAAGCAATCGGGCAACCCTCATCTTCTCCTGCGACACCTGGCAAATCAAAATATGGGAATCTCTAAAGGTAAGCTGATCAAGCCTAGAGCACAGACAGGGACAATGCAGCTGTGGATGGATTGCTATGTATTTGGAGATAAGACAAAGAAGCATTAATTTCCCAACTTTAGGAAACAGTTGTACTTGTAAGAAACTTGGGGCTGCTGACTCCACATCCAACTAAGAGGATTTTAGATCCAGAGCTTCATGAGATTGGCTGCTTCCACAAAGAAGCCCCACAATAATCTCCATCTGCCAAACAACATTGCCTTGCAGTTGAATCCCTCACCTTTAACTCTGTCACTGCTGTCATTGACACATCAAACATGTAAACTTAACCTTGATAGAATCTTCTTGGAACTCAAATCTAGCTCCTCTCATGGCCACAGTTTTACAATTCCTAAACTTGACTGTATGAGCCTGAGGAGGTCTACCTTTGGTTGCGGGGCTATGCTACAAGGGTAAAAGAGGCTTGTCCATCACTAAATGCCAAAGCTTTGGTAACACTAATAGCCCCAACCTTGATGAAGTCCTGTTACATACATAATGTGGTGCTAAGTATCCCCATTCCACCCTGTTATTTAAGGTGGCATCAGTGACCATTTCCCAATAAGACATCTCCATTTCCTCACAGATGGATAAATGTGCATTACAACTCAAAGGTGTACAGAGTCATTTAGCATACCAGATAACCAAACAAGAAACTTGTGTCGTGATTAGGGCATGCCAGTGCCACAAGGCCCCTATACACCCAGATGACACAATTGTTAGATGTCTACCTGGAATAAGCAAAGAATGCCCAAAAGGAAAAAAAGGAGTGGAAAAGCAACATTGCTTACCTGATAACTTGAGGTTCCACGGGCTCATTGCCAAATTAATTGATCAAGAGCTCTTGAAAAAGTGGCTGCACATACATAATGCATAAAAACACATGGAACCTTTGACCAATCAACAACTACTTGTGCTTGTAAGGGCTTGCTTGTAACAATCTTTGGTCATATCTAGGGTATGCAGGCCCTGGACCAAAGATCAGCTTCTCTGAATATATCTGGAATGATCATGTGGAACAAGACCAAACTAGAGGAATTCCTTGCCCTAGTTTTCCCAAATTTCCTCACCCTCTGCTGTTTACCTTACCAAAACATGCATTGATATTTATCACAAGACCAACCCCAACAGAAGATGGCACAGAATATCAAAACATGGTCAAAGTACCTTCAGAAGTGCCTGTTGGTGAGGACTTAGGTGTGGGTTCACTAATACCTATAATAACACCCATCACAAATCATTAGAACAGTGACAGATTTTCAAGCAGCAAATAAATAACTGAAATAAAAAAGCTGTTATTGTTCTTGGAAGTCCAATAATAGGTGCATATCCAAGAGCTACTATTTGTTCTTGTGCAAGATAAAGTATGAGTAAATTTGGTGAAGTCAAAAACAGAGACAAGGAAAACAGACTGAATCTTACAACTGCTTACCATTACATCCAGAAATCTGTTCACCAGAACGAATATCATCCCAATCACAAACCAATCATATATTAGTATATTCACAATGCCAAGACAAAGGACACAAGACAGATCATATGTTTGGGAACATCTCAATCCTCTTAAAGTCAAAGATAAAGAAATATGCTAGGACGCCCTAAACAGCATCTGGGTTGAGGCCTGAGAGAAAAATAGAGCTCTGAAAAATAAATATATAAAGATCTGGAAAACAATCCATAAGTTCTTGTAGCACCAAACATAAAATGTTGGAGTAAGACAAATTCATAGCGGCACACCCCACAGATTACTTAAGCATACCATGGATCTCAGAAATTGGTTGAGGGACTCACTTTTGTACCATAATTCAACAGTCCACCATCATGCTGCCTTATATGCTGCCTCATAGAAATTCTCAACCTGTGAATTTCAGTAAAGCCAACCATACATAAAGACTTGTTTGAAGAAAAAACCTGGAATGTCACCCAACTTCTTGACAAACAAACATGCAAATTTTGCTAATATCAAACATAAAGAGTAGCGCTACTTTCTGAGTAAAACGACATATGATTCTCCAGTATGAAGCCAGAATCCACATGATTACACGACTCCATAGGACTAAATAGCATTTGTCCAATCTGATCAACCATTGATGCAGCAACTACATATTACCACACAACTGTTCAAAATATAAACAACATCGTTAATCTTGTCTTGCCCTCATAGAAGTGTGGCATTTTTCCTCAAGTGATACTCTCATCAATAGCTATTGCTTAGAAAATGAACAAGAAGAGGGGACCTGACACTTACCCCCTTCTGAGAGGGCAGAGAAAACATATTCACCCAATAAAAAGATTGGCTCTGCAAATCACCAAAACATGATTCAATCTCGCAGATTTTTCCTATTATGGCAAATTATGGATCTGACCCAATGATTGAACTCTAGGACATGCATACAATCTCACCAAACTAAACTGATAGTGCAATCCTTGGGAGGCTCACATGGAGTGCATCAGTCTGTCCTAATATGTAAATGATAGAGAACCAGGATTCTGAACCCACAATAGAAAACCCACTAAGAATGTGCTGCTTCTGTGAGCACCATTTTCTGCTAATGAACATGCCCAGAACCTGCTCTTGAAAAATGTTGATATGCAGTATTTTTAACTGTGGTTTATTTGGCAATTGCCTGAGGTATTCTGGGAATTAACAAACTAGTGAGCACAAGAAGTTACTTACAAGTGGATGAATCTGTGAAAATGCCCTCAAACTCCATAGAAGAATTGGTCCCAGCAGCACCAAAGGTGGCCAATGGAAGACTATGACAACATTGCAACCCTATAGCCACATGACATGCAAATAGCCAGCCGACGATTTCTGCAAAAACCTCCCTCACTCCACCACCACCACCAAGAGTCATTCAGCTTTCACCATCACAAAAGGTTACCAACAGATGGATCCTCCAGATTTTCTAAGTCTGCTCAATTGCCAGCCTGAAAAATGTGAAATGCCATTTTCCAGAACAGGTTTCATTCAAATTTGGTGAAATTTTCATTTGCACATGGAGCTATCAAGACTTTAAGGTGGTGGGTGTTCAAAGTAGATGTGGCAATGCACTCCCTGATGTTCATTGCAAGTTAACAAGAGGTGCAAGTTACTAAGGCTAGATGCAAATTGTTTGTGAACGTGGACAAAGCTTAGCTTGAACTGGGAACCAAATTGCAAGCAACAGCTGCAGACCTAGCTAAATTACGTTGGCTGCACTTTTTCCCTCAAATTCATCTTGCATTCAAACGACCTAACTATATGATATAGATCCATTATATGATTTTGTTTGAATCTGCCACAAGAGGCAGAACAATTACCCAATGAGCCGCTTGTTTACTACTATGGCGGCCACTCATGGCTGTCCCTTTCTTGCTGCTTTCCCTAGCAATTCTGGGCTTAGACTATTCTGCTCCTCGTAGGGATTGCAGTATTATAAAGATATTTGGCTGGCTGTAAGTATATGTAGGAAGAAGACTTCCACAATTCTTTCCCAAAACAAAAATACGCGAAATCTAAAGGATGCAAAACTGACAACCCAATGCAAAGAGAGGGATGTGCAAAAGAGCCAGCATTAAGACTCTCACTTGGCCGCGAAAAGGCCCCAGATTGCAGTTTCCGAAGCTTCGTACCCTGTGTCTGCATTGAAGATCTTTGCAGAAGCTCAAAGCCGAACCCTCTAACCCTAACCCTAAATGCTGTGCACGGAAAGGCCGAAGCCCTAATTCATGTTCCCCAAAGTTCCCCACTACACACCCATTATTCTAGAGGGTCCTACCCATCATATCATCGGGTTCAAAAGCCTCAAGTCATTGGGATCTTTGAGAAAGTGCAAAAGTGAATTGGGGATCGAAAGTGGGAACTTAGTTTAGGGATGATGGTAGAGGTCGGGAGAAACCCTAATTCATGTTCCCCAAAGTTCCCCACTACACCATCATCCCTAAACTAAGTTCCCATATTTAATCGCACATTCACTTTTGTACTTTCTCAAAGATCCCAATGACTTGAGGTTTTCGAACCCGATGATATGATGGGTGGGACGCTCTGGAATAATGGGTGAAGAGGTCGGCTGAAACCCTAATTCATGTTCCCAAAGTTCCCTACTGCATGATTATCCGTAAACTACAAGTTCCCATATTCGATCCCCCAATCACTTTTGCACTTTCTCAAAGATCCCAATGACTTGAGGGTTTTGAACCCGATGACATGATGGGTGGGACCCTCTGGAATGTTGGGTGAAGAGGTCGGGCGGAACCCTAAAACCCAAGCCCTAACAAAGACGGCTGAGGGTGTTGCGTTGCGATTTCTTTCTCTAGTCTCTTTTGTTGCAGCGCAGCAGGCGTGCTGTGTGCGATATTTTCTTGTCGCTCCTCCGTCGTCATCAGCAACCATGGTACTTACGCTGAGATTTTCTATTTCCCTTTCGTTCCTCTTCGTTTTCTTAACTAGAAGGACGTTTTGTATTCGGGCGTGAGATTTGAAAGTTTGTCGGTTTGGTGTCTTGGTTTGTTTTGTGTGTTGTTTGATTCGTTTGGTGTCTCGTCTTGTCTCGTGTTTTGTTTGTTCCTGGGAAGAAGCGTGAGGTAATGTTTGAAGTGGTGGATCTTGTTCCAGTAGCGTGTTTCTTAGACTCCGAGTTCTGTCAGTCTTTCGCTGATATCTGTATTCTTGGATTTTGGAAGATGTTTTCTTTGGCGGCTTTGGGTTGTGTGTGTGTGTCTCTCTCTCTCTTTAAAAGGCTCTTGGCCTTGACCTTAAATAAAAGGTACCATCATCAGTCTGGTCTATCTCATAAAAGGTGTGTGTACCTGGTAGCGAAATACAGTGCAGTAGGCTCCAGTAATCTCGAAATGTGCATGTCAGACACCAGGACTGTAGTGCTTTTCAGATATCATTCAGAATTCAGGGCTTATACCTCTGGGCTTTTTTTTAGGCAGCATATTAACTTGGCTGTTGTATGATTGTCTACAGGGTAAGGGAACAGGTAGTTTTGGCAAGCGCCGGAACAAGTCTCACACGCTGTGCAGGCGCTGTGGTCGCCGCAGTTTCCACATTCAGAAAAGCCGGTGCTCAGCTTGTGCTTATCCTGCAACACGCATTCGCACCTGTAAGTCCTTGATCCATTACTGGTGTAACTAATGGGACCATGGATGTGGTGCACTGGTTGTGAAATGTCATGAATTTTTGCACAATTGATTTTTTCCTTGATTGTAGATTTATCTTACAGTCATTTTGTGTTCATTAGTCATAGTGCTGTTTGCATCTTAAGATAATATTCACAATTATCGAATTGTGTGATGATTTCTGCTGTTGGTCTTTCTTTTCTTTGTGCTTTTTTGGCAGACAACTGGAGTGTGAAGGCCATCCGGAGGAAGACGACAGGAACAGGTCGCATGCGCCATCTGCGTAACTTGCCCCGTCGCTTCAAGAACAATTTCAGAGAAGGTATGCACCTTTCACAGTAGCAGAATTAACCTTGCTTCTCTCTCCTTGCACAATCATTCAAAATTCCAATATCTATGCCTCCATTTGTGGTGAAGCTGCCCTCCATACACTTCTGCTTCTCTTGTACTGTTCTCAAAATTGCTGGACTTGAAACATTATGATCTATTTTGCCTGCTTTGACAAGAACATCTGCTTATTTGATGCAGGCTCCCAGGCACCACCACGGGTAAAAGCAGCTGCAACTTAAAACTTGCCTTGTTGGATAGTTAAAGGCCGGAATGTAGTTGTCAGAGTGATGCCCAATGCTCACATAGTTGGGAGCTGATTGGGAGCTGATGTAATGATCAAAGACAATTTACAGGGATTTGTTTCTGCTTCTGGCTTTGTTGGGTGAGTGAAGAAGCTTTCAAGGCTACAATGCTAATTCCAGAGTGGTTCTTCATGGGAATTGGTTTGAAAGCATACTCCATTCCTCTTGTTGCTCAGCAAGTTTTTCATTTGACAATAGTTTGTGCACACATCAGGTTGCATGGATGCACCCACTGTTGATTGATGCATTCTAAATGTACCCCATGGCTGAGGACTTCTAGATCAATCTTTTTGTGTCCTCTATGCATTTCATGTTACAATTTGCCAGTTTCTTGTGTTATTGTGTTGAATTAATGTGCGTAATTTTAAAGACAACCTGAAAGCAACTTCCAGGAACCACACCTCAACTCTAAGCATTTGGAATTCTTTTTAGATGAATGTGACTTCTTTTGTGCTTCCTCTGATACCGCAAGTTGGACGAGCTCACTTAAAACCCTCTTCTGTCTTTTGTTTCCTAAGTTTGTTCTTCCCTGCTGTCCTTTTCTGTGTGTTTTGTCTATACTGTTGTGTCTTTCCTTCTTTGGAATTCTCTGTGGCTTGTTGAAGAAGTGCCAACCTTGCTTTGATTTTTCTTAATCCCAAGAATGGAGATTTCTTGATTCTTATGATAGATATCTGTTTCCTAAGTTTTGCAACCTCGCCTGAAAACCTGGCAAAACTTGTAATTGATTTCTCAATTAATCCCAGCAATGGACTACAAAGACAGGTATTTTGAAAGGCAGATCTCTTACAGTAGGCCCTTGACTGAGGGAAACTTACTTTGAATCTTAAGAGAAGTTCTTTGGGCAGCAGCTCTGCTTGCTTGGCAGTTTTCTGCTATGTTCTTTGTGGCATGCCAGCACTTCCTTTTCATGGGTCACTGGTGCCAGGACCCCTTTTCCTGATCCACAACAGTTCATAAATACAAATCAAACTGCTTTATCATGAAAACTCGTTTTGCAAAATGTGAAAAAGAGCCTTCAAATTTATTTAGTCTTTAATGATTTGTCATGGGGAAGGTACAATGTCTGCCTTCCAACATAAGACCTGGAAAGTACAATGGGAATAGAAACGAAGCTCAAATTCTTATCTATCTGTATAGGAGACATGAAGGTTCTTAGTTACCTTTTAATCCACATTTGTGTTCCTTTGGAGGTTGTGGGTTTAGCAAAGTAGTACCTTCCACCTTGCTTCCCTGCCTTTGGTGAACCACTGCTTTCCATGTGAAGTTCAACATGTAGTTTCTACAGTTTTGCAGCAGTTGCAAGCTACCATAATACAAAAACTTAGTTCTAAATGCCAACACAACTAAAATAAAACAAACTAATGTGAGAACTATAGTATTCTGCATCTAAGTACAATATATTATTATCAGTCTAGAGGGTTTAGGGTTTAGGTTTAGGGTTTAAACCCTAAACCCTAAAAATGCAAATCACATAACACACATAAGTTCTACAACCTATACATATCACTTGTAATATTCTTCTTTCATACAAGATTCTTTTCTTCCATTCTTTCAAAGTTCTTCATACAAGAATAATAAGAGGTCCATCTCTAAATCCTCCTTTCACAAGACCACACAAGGTTCGCATTTCTCCCATCAAAATAGGCTCTTTCTTATTTTAATCCATTCACAAATTCGTTTGTCAATTATTCGTAATGGTTTCATCCTCAAAATAAAATAAAAAACGATAAATAATCTATCACTAGTAACTGTATGATTATTAACAAGGTTTTTTTAAAGGAATTTCAATGATAACCAAGGTGGTTGGGTCAATTTTTATTTTTTTAAATACCAAAATATTGTCATATTGTCACCTTATTTTGGATTACATTACATAGTCATATTTAACTATGTAAAAACACAAAATGGATGAAATTAATGAAAATTTAAAAATTGTAGTGGTCTAAAATATGGCACATATAAAATATTTGACACATTTTGACTCAGTAATATTGATGAAATCAAAATAAAGGACAAAAAAAATTTCATTAAAGACAAGGTCCTTTTTGTCCTAAATGGTACATTTAAAGGAATTTGGACCTGTCTAGAGCTTCCTAGTCTAGAGCTTCTTAGTGTAGAGCTAACATGTGGCAGCTTGTAAAAATTGTTGAACTTTTTTTAGTCTTACCATTTTTTGAGCAAAAATGTGGTTACTTTGTGTTTTTTATGTTAGAAAGTTGTTGGCTACAAGGTTGTTACTTTTAGTTTTGGAAGCAACCATATGCTCCTACAAGTAAAAGGAATCGCAAAAATTGTGAAACCAAAGTAGAAAATTGGTATCCAAAATATTAAACAAGTGGAGTTTATCTCATATAAACCTTAGAAGCAAAATCTCTTAGGGGAATTTAACCTTGATCCAAATTGGATTTTGCCCATTGTAGCAAGAAATAGGCATGCAAAACAAACACACATAATTATTACTTTAGTAAAAATACCAAACATATACCAATTGTTGACAAACACATTCAAAAACCAACAACAAGTTATAAACTACAAAAACAAAATTTGAAGCCAAAAAAAAGGTTTAGAAAATGGGGCAACAAAGCATTTCCCTTTCCCTTCCAATAGGTGTAAAATGTGACAATCTTTATAGAAATGGAGCACATTCGGTTTATGCAAAAACCACTAACAGTTTCTAACATGTTGTGTATAAAAATTCCTAGTTTGAATATTCTAGTTTCTCTCACTTTTTGCCTAAACCTTAAAATACCACATATGGTTTTTCATGCTAACCACTTCAAAAGAAGTGTTCATCACACCTACTTAATTATACCACTAGAAAACCTCTTCCATCAAATGCATGATTTTAAAGACTCCTATATGCCTAGACTTCTACAATTCATACATCCTTGAATTGTCATCAACTCTTGGCACCAACCCTTCATATAATTCAACAAGTACATTGCGTTTAGTTCAAATAATCACTTGCACAACAAAAGAAAAAAAACAACAACTATCTACTAAAAGTCCAAAGGAACACATAATCTAATCACTTAACTTCTCTTTCACTTTTTAAATCCTTGATCATTGGCCATTTCACATACTTCAGACATAGTTACCTTTTAATTGTAGCTCCATCCTCCTCCACTCAAAACCTTTAAAGCCTTGTGGAAATTTGCAACTACACATAAATTACACATAAATTACAAACACTTCTACTTTCCTTCACTTGCTTTCATGAGTACATTTGCAACTATGGACAATCTTAGAAAAACAACAATACTAAAACACCTTTCATTATTCCATGAAATAATTAGACAGTGACAAATAGTAAACAATAAACCCTATTCGTGTTCAAACATTGAACACTTAGCAGTTTCTCCATATCTACTTACAACACCTCTCATCTTCCACACTTCCCAAAACCATAACCATAGAAAGCTTAATGAATTTTAGCCATTCATACAACTTATGAAAAATAATTTGGTTATTAGTTATCAATGCCCACATCTTTGAACATGGGTTGTAATTAATGTTGCAACATGAAGCAACATAGTCATATTGAAAAAAATGTTTGTTCATCCATTTTAGTCTCATCAAGCAAGCAAGAGATAAAAATGTTCCTCCCATGACAATAATGCGCCTTCAAAAACCCAATTGTGCAAAGAATATGTGTTTAGCTTTTGGTTAAATCCAAAACTTGGGGTAAATAATGTTAGTAGCATTCATTATTTCATGTGACAAAAACCTTTTTTCTAATTTTTCACTAAGGCCATGAGCGACATTGCTGCATTTTTTTTTAACATTTTGCACAACCACCAACTAATCCATCTTTGAAACCTAACTCAGACACCTTATTAGTGTGTAACACTTACAACATGTAATTTGTACCATAAAACTGAAATGTTGAATATTCAATCTTGAAATTGATTCAATAACCCAAACATGATGTAAAACATCATTGTAATGGTCCATAATGTCCATAAATTGTCAAAAGTCATTATGCCCATACCCTACTTGCTCCTCACAATACATCCGATAAACATCCCCTTGACAATTCTTGATAACAACCACAAAATAAAAATAAAGGCAACTCAAGTTTGAGCAAACTTATAAAGACTTTGAACACATTCTAAAATAAGGATGACGTAAACAAGACCCAAAAAAACTTCAATATTGCAAAGTAACTCCATATTTGCCTTGGTAGATTCATTTGACACTTGTTCTTGAAACATTTAAATCAACAAGGTTTTATATTCTTCAATATCCACTTGGTAGGAGAAATCATGGAGGTCTAACATGTCTTGACATTGCAAAGCATCTTCAAAGTTTTATGCTCCAAAAATTCAACCAACTTGCATCTATCACAACATGCTTATGGGGGTGTACAATAATAATTATACATAGATTTTATTGAAGTTTCAATCTTGGAAATTAGTGGCAACCTGGAAAGTGTTTGAATAACAAGATTGGTTTGATGGGCAACATAATGCACCCATAGCATGAAGGGCACATGTTTTTCCTTCAAATGTGGGATAACACCATTTTTAGCCCCTTGAAAAATTGACACACCATCAATACCAAATTGGTCAATTTGGAAGTCATATCAATCTTGAAAAGGCTTCCATACTATAACAAGTAATTTGCCACAATCACCTTAATTGGGTTGTTTGCAGTAGCACAAAACAACACTTGTGCCAATGTCAACAAAATAAGTATGCGCTTACAATCTTCAACCACATACATATGAACATCAATCCACCCCTAGCAATCCATAGTAATGACTTTGTCGCAACCCTAGCCTTGGGCTCGCGACCAAGGCAAAGGGCTTGCAAGGGTGTGAGCTAAGAGGAAGCCGGGGAGTCACATCACATACTCCCGGGAATGTAAGAAAGTGTGAGGGAGTGTGAGGGAATGAACATTCACACTCCCAAGGCAACTCTCACTTTGGGAGATGGAGTCCCGGTGGACTCCCGAAACTTCAGAGAGCAATTGCAGGGGTCAAACCTCAATGTCTTGTGGCGTTCCTTATATCATTGAAAAGCTCTTGAAGCGTAGATGTCTAAAATGGGCTCGCATTGCTCGTTCAGACATCTGAAGCACAAGTTATGACCAAAAGAAAGGCCGGGAGTCAAACTACCAGTTTGACTCCCGACCACAAAAAGTCAGGAATCGCCCCGATTTACTTAGCTGCAGGTGGCGTGCCACATATCGTTGGAAAGCTCTCGACGAGAGCTACAACTTAGCTTTCGACCACACCTCAATCGGAGGTCTGATCGCAAAGTTATGGGGCTCCAAAGTCACGGGAGTTCCAGTTGGCGGGATTTCGGGACTCCCACTCGGGAGTCCTGGGAAAAAGAGCCATTTGGATGTAGCCTCCGTGGAGAGCTGTAGAGTATACTATAAGGGGGGAGGTGTTGGCTTCCCCCAAGTCCGGGCCGTGGTGAGTCTTGTGTGTCCATGTTGCCCGTGGTTCGTCCTAGCACCAAGGGTGCTCCAACTATGCACTAACCACTTTGTGTGGGTTGTGTGCAGGCCTGTGTAAGTGAGTGAAGCTTGTCAACTCTTCCTAGTCCCATCCTGGAGCTCCAACACGCCCCTCTACCCCTCAAAGTGTTGTGAGCTAGGGAGTGTGTTCCGATTCCTCCTTCTTCCGCTGTTTTCTACTTGGGTTCACATTTGAGTCCTTTAAGGAGTTGGGAGTGCGTCAGACTTCATCAATGGACATATCTAAAGGAATTTTGCTTATAGAACAACTAATTATGTTATGTGAACACAAGTTTTTACCATGCATTCGACCATTATACAAACACTTGTGTCACTCTAATGATGTCAAGGGCTTTATAGGACTTGTAGAAAATTAAAAAATTCCATCACGCTTTCGTAGTCTGTAATTTGGGGCCCATGTTTCAAGAGATGATAAATTGTCATGAAATACACAAATTTACATTTGTGCTTAGAATTTGATCCATTTTGGAGATGGTTTGTACTAGAACTTTTAACATGCAATGTTGTAAACTAATACTCATTCTTGGCATGCTAACTAGTTGAACTAAGTGTTACCCTTGGCCTAATTGTAAAAGCATTTCAATGATTTGCATATTTTTAAAGGCTATGAAACTTGGGGACAAACATTTTTTTGTGTTATTTACATCATACAAATTCTACATTTAACCATTGACAATTTACCATTCGGATCAACAACCATTTCTGCCCAAGGCAATTTGGTAGCCCAAACATCTTGAAAAACTCAATTAGCTTCCTAGGTTTCTTATAAAGACCAAAATCTATAAAAACATGAACTTTTCCCCTAACATTAGTAATGCTAGAAGAAGAATTTGCAAACATTGACACATCAAGGACTTCAAAGTTTTGTTACATTATTGTAATCGAACCATGTCTAATGACTACTCAATGATAAACACACCAACATAAAGTTTTGAAAAAAAAGTCAAAACTTAAAATTTGGTGGAAGTTTGAACCATACTTTAGATCAAAAACACAATGCAATAATATTTGAAACTTCAACTTGCACAATATGTAGGATGCAAAGAAAAACTTACAAACAACAATTTGTTGTTGACAATTGAAAATTAGTGAATGCTGAATTCCACAATTGAGGACCCAAGTTATACTTGGTTAAGGTGATTATTAACATATCTAGGCATGTGCAAAATGCTATGAACTTGAACCTTGTTGCACCATTGTAGGCTATAACAACATAACAGCTTATTTGTTTAATCAAATCTTCACAAAAAATTGTTGTGTTTTCAACTCCAATGAACGATGTTTGCGGGTGGTAGTTCAATTTCATATCCACATTGAGTCATGCACCAAGGTCCAAGCAATGAACACCTTAGCAAAATTTTGAAAACAAAATTGTGAAAAATCAAAATTTATATGTTTAAAGCTTCAAAACAATATATCTTATTGACACAAAATTGAAATCTAGATGTTTCAAAACAATATGCCCTATCATCATTCTAAAGTCCAAAGATATTCTCAAATCAATTTTAACAGTCCCATTTGATAGACTAAAAAATCATTAAATTTCAACCTTGTAGATGATAGGTGGCTACATACATAATCATGAGAACAAAAGGGGTGGTGAAATTTTGAGTAAAGCTTTCACAAAAGATGGCAAATTGCAATGGAAGACTGTTGAAAAACAAATGATCCTTGATCATTGTGCATCAAAATCCAACATCCAAGGGTTTGCACAAATTATGATTGTCAACAACAAACTTAAGCCATTTGTTAAAATGTTGCCCCTAAAATCTAAAGAGATGTCAATTCCTAGGAAAATCAACGAAGTTTCTCACCTAAAACTATAATGAGGAAATCAAATCCCATTTTTCTAGGTAAAAAATATGCAAAATTTTGTCATTAAAAAAATCCCTAATTATTATGATGCCCATAGGATTAACTAGTTTAGATGGAATATCTATTATTAACAAAGCCCAAGGAATTTATGCAACCCATGTGTTTTGGAAAACTCTAGACTTGTCATAATATTTTATGAGTTTTTTGAGAGGTGGTTTAATTGGATGCAAAGAAACCCTAGGCTAAGATGGATCCAAAAATGTAGGACTTGGAGATGAAGTGGATTGAGACAAATTCAAAGTAGGAAATGATATATTATAACTTAAGCTTGTGAAAATAGTCTAAACTTGAAGTCTAATAGCAAGATGGGAGCAATTGCTTTCTATTGAAGATGAAAGACAAACTAATTCTAAGTTTTGAACAATAAGAAAAAAAATTGAAAAAAAAGATTATAAGTGCAAAAGTGAGTTAATCCATTGTGGTTGAAAACTACAACTTATGAGTTGACAAAGTGTGAATAAGCTTTGTCTTATCTCATGCTTGTGGCACATGCTATCATGTCCAAAAGTTACATTGAGTTGCAATGCATTGTATGCAACCCGAGACCTAGCCAACATTTTGAACTTTGGATCTTGGAACTTGAAACAACATTCAAAGTTGAAATTCAACAATTTGCAAAGTTACAAGCCCATCACAATTCACCAACAACCACCTCTCACATAACAAATTGCACATTGCACAACCAAGTCTTGTTCATTAAGAAGAAATCACAAAATCATGAAACACATAAAGCTTAAACCAATCATGGTGTAAAAACTTGAATTATAATGCACATGCATGTGTAAAAGGAATGCATTATGTAGACAAAAATGAGGATTGTAAATTAGCTACTTCAACAAATCCATCAATTGAGAATATTGGATGGGAGGTGATCCTCTTTTTTCACAAAACATTGTTTAAGATAACAACCTAATTGTTTTAAAAAGTTCACTAGGTGCTTGCATACATAAATAAACCAAATAAAATAAAATAAAAATACATAAAGTAGAAAAAAAACCCATTAAAATAATATGGGCTCCTGAATGATTTTAAGTTTTTGTTTTTAATTAAATTTTTTGACCTTCCAAAACTTAAAAAATCCAAAACCCCACTAGCCTATAAGGTGCTTGCATAAATAAATAAATAATGAATAAATAAATAATGTTTTACAAAAGGTAAAAATCTCAAAAATAAATAGGGGTTCCCTTCAACCCTACAAGCTGCTTTCTTTACAGATTAGGTGCTTTCCTGATGCGTGATGAAAGTTCATGGATGATGAAAACGTGTGTTCGTGGATTCTGCATCCATCAAGGCTTATCTGGATATTGATAATGTTTTTTTCTGTCCAGTGAGGAGCTCGCTCTCTCCCTTGCTGTGCGTGCGGGCGTGCGTGCGGCTGTCGTTGTTGCAGCGAGAGAGGGGAAGAAGAAGGAGACGCCATCGCCACGACCGGCTCGAGCTCTCTCGCTCGCTGCGTGGAGGAGGAGGACGACGACGACGACATCGGGAGGTTATGGCGGCTTGCCTTGCCCGACTAGCGTTGGCAGGACCTCCCAGAGGCCAACCTTCAAAGCATCAGACGATATGGGAAAGTTCCTCTTCTCCTTTACCTTCTTCTTCTTCGTCTTCGTCTGCATCTGTTGTGGTTCGGGAGCCGGCGTGGTCGGGTTATGGTCGTCTTGCTGCCATCCTAGAGCCTGTATTTGAGGCAAGGATGAAAGCCAAGGAGCAGCAGCAGCATCTCAGGGGCTTAGCAGCAGGCGTTAAGCAGGAGGGGGAGTCCGATGCGCAGGCGAGAATTCCTCCTATTGACGACAGATTTCAGGAAGGGATTCAACTGGAGGAAGAGAGGCGCGTGGCGGAAGAAGAAGAAGAAGGAGAAGGAGAAGAAGGGAGTACGAGAGAAAGAGCCGGTCGGACGTGGAAGGAAGAGAACGAGGACGAGGAGGACAACGATAACAACAATTTTGTTCTCAGGAGGAAGGAGTGGCGTTACAATGTGTCGCAAACGCATGTGAAGCGACGATTAGGTAAACTTCACGGGAAGAGAGGGCAACCGTGGGAGAGTGGCTTGTCAGACAAGGGCGTCGACCTCTATGGTTCAATTCTGCGTATGTGTGAGGATGATGCAAGCGTTTCTCAGTTCTTGAATGCAGCGGAGGAAAGCTTAACCGTTGGAGAGCTTTCGGGGTTGATCAAGGGCTTCGGGAAGGAAGGACATTGGCGAAAGGCACTGCAGATCTTCAATTGGATGAAGAGGAAACGGAAGCTGAGGCCTGACTGCGCGACAATTGCAGTCATGTTAAGGATACTGGGAAGGGAGTCACAGCTGGGAGAAGCTCGGCACATGTTTGATAGCTTGAAAGAGGAAGGATACTCTCTGGATGTGTATGCCTACACTTCTCTCATCAGCGCACTTTCTCGAGGCCGGAATTTTGCAGAGGCTTTGGCTGTGTTTGAAGAGATGAAGGCAGATGGCCCTAAGCCTAACATTGTGACATATAATGTGCTCATAGATTTGTATGGCAAGAAAGGACGGTCTTGGGAGAAAATTCTTGACATCTTTGTGGAGATGAAGGCACAAGGGATCCAGCCTGATGAATACACATACAATACTGCAATCACTGCATGTGTGGGGGGATCCTTATGTGAAGAAGCTAAGAAGATCTTTGCAGAAATGAAGGTGGCCAAGTGTTCGCCAGACCGGGTTACATATAATGCACTTCTGGATGTTTATGGAAAGGCAGGTTGGCACGAGGAAGCATCCAAAGTACTGAAAGAGATGGAGGACGTTGGGTGCCCTCCGAATGTTGTAACCTACAATGAGCTTGTGTCTGCTTTTGGAAGAGTGGGTCTTTACCATGAAGCAGCTGCAATGAAGGAGACAATGGTGAGGAAAGGGATTGAGCCTGATGTGGTCACTTACACTAGCCTTCTGTCTGCTTACAGTCGAGCAGGTCGTACCAAGCAAGCTATGGACTTGTACAAGGAAATGAGAGAATCAATGTGTACTCCAAACCTCTTTACCTTCAATGCGTTGATTGACATGCATGGAAAGAAGAAGAACTTCAATGAGATGATGGAGATGTTTGAGGATATGCGGGTGAGATTCACTGACTTAGCCTCATGACTTCTGCTATGAATTCCTTCTTTATGCCTGAGCAAGTCTTGGTTCTCTATCAATTTCTGAAGGGTGCGTCACAGAAAGATCATAAGTGATATAAAATTGATTTTGTGCAGCTGTGAATGCATTCTTAGTTTGTGGGTCATCTGCATGCATTTGTTTTCTGTTGCCCTCTTGCAGAGAGTTCTGAGGTGCTTGGGTTCTGGGTTCTTTCTTAGGGTCAAATTGATATTCTGGTTTGGGTTTTTGGTGTCCTTGAAAGTCTTTTGCCATTCTGTGAAGGTAACACCTGGCTTTTCTACTGTGTTTAGGGCCCGTACAGCGGCAATATTTAGACTTTGTGCATACACTAGAGTACAGAGGTGAGCTGTTGGATGATGTTTCATTTCCCATAGCTCCTTTGTTATTGAATCCTTGACTATGATCTTGAATGCAGGCATCTGGGTGTGCACCTGACATTGTGACATGGAATACCTTGTTAGGAGTCTTTGGCAAGAATGGCATGTACGAAGAGGTTTTGAAGGTAATATTTTTTGTGAACTTTCTGTGCAAGTCTGGATGCCATTTCTGAGGCCTTGTAAGCCAGGTTTTGATGCATTGCTAATGGAGTTGAATAATGGTTTGAGGGTTGTCAGGTATTCCGTGATATGAAGAAGGCAGGGTGTGAGCCAGAGAAGGCCACGTTTAACACTCTTATTGATGCCTATGGGAGATGCGGTTCTTCAGAGCAGGCTTTGGGGATATACAATGGCATGCTACGGGCTGGATGCACCCCTGACATGGCTACTTTCAATGCTTTGTTGGCTGCCCTTGCAAGGGAAGGGCGGTGGGAGCAAGCAGAGTTGGTGTTAGAAGAGCTGAAAAAGGCTGACTATAAGCCCAATGATGTTGCTTATGCTTCATTGTTGCATGCTTATTCAAATGGTGGGCAAGTGCCAAGACTTAAAAGGGCAGTTGATAATTTGTTTGCAACTGAATTCCCTCTAACTAAAATTCTTCTCAAGACACTTGTTCTTGTCTATGGCAAGTGCAGTTTGCTTGAGGAAGCAGAGTTTGCATTTCAGGAACTGCAACGACGTGGGCACTTACCAGATGTGAACACTTTCAATGCTATGGTTGCATTGTATGGAAAGAGGGGAAGAGTGGACAAGGCCACAGAGATACTAGACCTGATGAAGGTAACAGGTCTGGCTCCAGATCTTGTCACCTATAACTGCATGATAAGCATGTATGGTCGGGAAGGGATGTATAAAAGGGCAGAGGAAGTTTTGAGAGAGATGCAAGCAGCCAGAAAGGTTCCAGACCTTGTGTCATACAACACACTCATCTTTGCATTCAGCAAGCATGGGCTGATGGATGAAGCTGCTAGGATCTTCAATGAATTGGTTTCTGTTGGCCTTCAACCTGATGTCTTCACATACAACACATTTGTCAGCTGCTATGCATCTGCTGGGAAGTTTACAGACGCTATGAATGTAATCAAACATATGAAGAAGAGTGGCTGTAGGCCAAGTGAGGTGACTTATCATGCCCTAGTGGATGCTTATTGCAAACTGGGCAAGTTCCCTGAGATTGATCGTGTCCTTAGATTCATTAAAAATACAGATCCTGGTCTGGACCGTGCTTTCTACCGAAGGATAGCTTCTCGTGCCACTGAGTATGAGTTGAAATTGTAGCAGAGAGGCTTATCCTGTCAACTTTTCCTTGATAGATATCCCAGCTCTCTATCAATCGTGTCCAGAGCAACGAGATTTGTAGCATTCAAATTTTGCAGAGGGTTATTGTCTGCAAATAGAGCAGGCGGAGTGTTTATGAAGTCAGGTGGGTCACTGAAACTACCATGTGTACATGTATTGAGTTTTGAATAACAATCATCTAGGAACTAAATGAATCAGCTGATTTACCTTGAGACTCATGATTTATGAATTGTGTATCCTGAAGCTCTCTGAGGAATGGCATCTGTTGTATTGGGGCAGTTGGGGTTCTATCTATTCTCACGGGAAGGTACGCACCCACCATGAACCTGACTGAAGGTGATGCATTTCATTATCTACCTAGTTTGTGAGCTTTAAATCTGATTGGTCATGCTGAGCAACTAAGCAAGAATGAGAAGACTTTACGTACTTGTGAATGTTGCTTTGGAAACAAGGTTTCAACCAAAAAATGTGAAAGATCCTAGCCATAGGATCAGCAGTTTACTATGGAACCAGTGGTCCTGTCAGGATCATTTGAGAGAGAGTATTTAGAGTTTCCTAGGTTTAGGGTTCAGGATTAGGGGTTTCCCAATTCTCAGGGCTCTTGAATCAATTTCAATGGATCTTTTTATGACAACAGGAGGGTTAGGGTTTAGGATTTGGGGTTTCCTTATTCTTACGGCTCTTGAAGCAACTCTACTAGGAGCGACTCCAGCAATGCCTGTTATTTCGGCCTCCAACAATAAATCTGACATCCAAGATGGCTGGCTTAGTGTTTCCCATGCCACACCACAAACATGAAACTCAGGTTGTAAAAGGTGGGAGGCTATTAATAGCAAACCACGGGAACCAATTCCACTGCCCAAAAATGATATGAAGTTTACTGGTCTTCATCCAAAACCTGCTGTGCAGCAAGTGGGCGGAGATGCTTGAAGGTGAGTAAAGATTTGGGGTGGTGGGTTTCAAGTTGATAGATATCCATTGAGTTTGTCCATCACTCTTGACAACCCTCCACAATTTGAAGACCCGCAGAATGTGGACAAAAAGCATTTGGGTTTGTTTTGACCTGAACTAATAATTTCTTCATCACTAGCAACTATTGAGTTTAAAGCATTTGGGTTTGTTTTGACCTGAACTAATAATTTCTTCATCACTAGCAACTATTGAGTTTTTTCCTCACAATGAGAAAGTAGATAGTTGTGCCTGGATTGACATCTAATACCAGTGATGATGTTAGTGGCATCAGAGTTGGTATAGAGTAGACAGATTTAGCTTCCAATAGTTGTCAAAAGTCCTACCAAAATGTAGATTTTGGTTTGGAAATTGCTTTGAATGGAATGGAAAGGCATCTTTTTGGAGCTTTTTTCCTCTCAACAACGTAATCAATCACAAATGATGGAAGTGACGAGCATATTTTCAATGTCTTGTGCATCAATTTGCATTCTGTTTTTCTTCAATTGAATTTAGAAATTCCACTTCACATTTTCATGTTTATGGGTGAGAATGAAAGAGGAACTAACATTGCATGTTGGATGTGCGAAATACTGATTGAGGCTCAAATGGGCAGTGTGCTGTTGTTGTACATGCTCTAAAATTGAAATTTTCATAGGTATGGAATATGGAATACCAAATGCTTTGGGTATTTTGCCAAGTTCCCTTTTGTTATTTGCCAGCTACACTTTGTCAAATTGCTAAGTCCACATTGCCATCATCACCTTGTTTTGCTATTTTTTTTGTCAAGTTCATTTTTTCTCTTTGCCAACTCAACTATACCAAATTGCATGAGTCCACATTGCCCAAGTTGGCTTTCTTATTTGTCAACTCCACTTTGCCAAACTGCAAAGTTGAAATTGCCCAATTCTCAATCAAACATCACCATGTCTGAATTCTCAACTCTATTTTGCTATTTTGCCCAGATTTCTAAGTGCTATTTTTCTATTTTGCCAAATTGCCAAGTCCAGTTCAGCCTGTGGACTGCCCAGACAAGCTTCAAGCTGTCCACAAATTAATTGTTTCTGGGGATGTCCAAAGGCTTGAATTCTTTTTTTTTGGTCTGCTCAAATGTTTGCCTCAGAAAATCAGACTGCCCTTGTTTTTTTGTTATTTTTTTTCCACAGGCTACCTAGGGTCCCTTCCCTTTTCCCTTCCTTCTCTCTCTCTCTTCATTGTTTTTTTGACTTGATGGGTCTTTGAAGTTTCACCCTTTCAAAATTCAAATTACCCCCTAAATTATTTTTTGAATATCTTGAGAGCAAATTGAAAGGTTTTGACTTCAAATTTCAGGTTTTTTTTTGTTATCCAATCACGTGAGTGATGCAGATTTGAAGCCATCCTAGTGGGATGGAATTTCATCTATGAAAATTCATGAAATTTCAAGATGAAATACAGAAATACAATCTATAAATTTTTTTTTTTCAATTTGTGTTGTTTAGTTAGATTGTAGTGAAAGAATGTAATCTATCATTACAATCTATTAAATTGTCAAATTAGGAAGTTGACATTTTATACAAATGAATTATATAATTTATGTAATGAACAAATCTCTCATGGAACAACCATATCACTTTAACTGATGTGCTATTCTTCAAAGCGCAATCAGAACTGCAATTTATTTTTAAAAAATACGGTTCCTAGGTGCCCCCTTCAATCGGGTTGATGGAAAAACCCAATTGAATAATGAGATCACGTAGGTTTGTTCTACTTGCATCATTGTCAACACCCAATTTGTGTTTTATTTTTCAGTTTTTTAAAGTAGGAGTAGGTGTCAAGCATCCCAAGGTTAGATTTAACATTGATTGTCAGTAATTTTTTTAGAAACCTCTTCAAAGTTTTCTCCCAACAGCAATAAAGTGTTGACAATCTCTTGAGGGCAGTTAAAGATCCACTCAGCAACAAAGTGTTGAAAAACTTTTGAAGGTAGTAGAAAAAATGACGAAAACATTTCTTCAATTCAGAATCAAAATTTCTCTCGTTTTGGTTTTTAAAAAGCCAAGCATCTAGACTATTCCATATTATTAAATTATTTATTTTGGGACACAGAAGTGCAAAAGTTCACCACAACAACAAAGAAAACCTCCGCGCCCAACAGTTATCAAAACTAACAAAATCACACAAATCAAAAACCAAACTCACCTGGAAATGATGATGTAGGGTTTTGCAGAATCAAAATAGCCACCTGCAAACCCAAGCTCAAAAATCACGTGCATGACTTGTTGGCAACAAAGCATGGCATTGAGTCAAATTGTAACTCCCATTCCTTGAGAGTCAATTGAGAGACAAGTCAAATGTGACTCCCATTTCAGAGAGTCAAGTCAAATGTGACTCCCATTCGGTGAGAGTGTGCGGTGGAATCTTATAACATGAAAAATGAGATTCTATATAGTCAGTCAACCTGTTCCTAGGGAATGACCTGTAAAACAATGAAAACGCAGAAACCCTTGTTCCCACAAAACTAGGTTCCCACAAAAGTAAATAAATCTCAGAAAGAAAGAAAGAAAGAAAATCCCTATAATAATTTTCAATTCTTATAAGAGTTGAAATCTCACGAACATGGAAAAATGTCTAAAGCTCCCTGCTCACACTGAACAAGGTTTGCACAACCCCAAAGAGAAACAAATTACCACACCCTAGACAAGCTCTCTTACAAACCCAAAAATCTCACAATCGTGGAAACACCTGGAAGAAGCACCTTCATCATCAAGAAGTTCCTTCATCATCGATATGAGGAAGGTGGGTATCTAGTTTTCCTGAAGAGATTTGTGACTTGTTAGCTCAAAACCTTTCTCTATGAATTTGCAAATTTGAAGTCTCAGGGAGTACTATAGGATCTGGTATGAAGAGGCTGTGATAGAAAGAAAAAAAACTGGACTAATTCGCCTCAAAAATCAAACTGCAGGCTGCAGAAATGCAAGTCATAAATCAAGAGAATTGAATGAAAAATGGAATCGTTATGAGTAAGATCCAGTAAGAGTGATCCTAAGTTGCATGTGTCGAGGAAACAAAACACACACTAAGTTGCATGCATCAAGGAAACCAAACACACGCTAAGCCGCATGCGTTTAAGGAAACAACATGCATGCTTGGGGCAACATTTGACACTTCACTGAGTAGGTCTGAGATGGTTGCAATTGCATTTTCACCACAACCAACCAGGTCTGCAACAATTGTGCATGATTGGGCACAAAGATTGTTCCAGAAACTGATAAATCAACCTATAACTAAGCTCCTACAAAACTTCATGTCCTACTTGCTTACCACAACCCTCTTCAATAGAAGAGATTATGTTGTGTTTGTCTCTCCTCTTGCACAAGGGGGGGGGGTGGGGGTTGGTAGGGGGATCAAACAGCCCCAGCTTGCACCTAATGTAAAGCCCTCAATACTGCCCAGAAAATAGCGCGCTTGAGAAACATGTCTGAAGTCTGAACACAGTTAGTTGGTCCAAGAAATTGTCAATGGTGTCAATTTGAGGAACCTCCCAATCTAATGTACATTTGAACAAGAGAGGTTTCATTATTGCCCCTTGGATTTCACCTTTGGTTCCACCACAATTACCTCTGATGCAAGGTCAAACATCCGCTCTAATGCATACATATTCTGAAGAGTTTCACCCACTGTTTCTGGATCTGTTCCATCCGAGCGTAAATTCTGCATTGGACCATGCAACAGCTTGTTCACAATACCCCGACTAAGCTCATCAATAGCTTTGCGTTGCTTGGTTGTCAAATCATCTCCCATTTTGCCCAGTGCCTTTTCTAGCTCCAAAGCTCGAATCCTTTCTGCGTATGCCCGCAGCTTTTTAATTGTGGGGACAGTTTCTAGAGAGTCTCGCCAGGCTTCAAAGCTTTGAAGCTCATCATCAATTATGACTTGAGCTTCCAAAGCCTTGCGTCTCCTCTCCTCCTTGTTTGCTGCCACAACTTCCTTCAGGTCATCCACATTGTACAGCATTGTTGAGGGAAGGTCCATGACACAAGCTCCAACATTTCTTGGTACAGATATATCTATGAAGTGCCTTGTACCTCCTGCAGCCTGAAACACCAGCCATGCATGTCAGAGCAAATGTAAAGAGTTGCCTATGAGTGTAATTCTAAATGTAAATTTTTCTTTAAGCATCATCAAAGATACAGTAAAATGCATCTTCTCACACAGGAGCTTACCAAAGAAGCAGGAGGAAGGTTGATAACATTCTCCTTGTAAAATAGTGGGACATCTGACGCAGTGCTTGTGAAGATGACATCTGCCTCCCCTGCACATCGTACCATCTCTGGCAAAGCTTGATATATGATCTTAGCATCAGGAAATTCCACTTGTAAATCCAACACTCGTTGCTCTGACCTGTTCACAATAACCATCCTTGTGCATCCCTTTGAAATTAAATGCTTGACAAGCAATTTCGACATCTTGCCCGCTCCCACAATCAGAACATTCACATGAGGGAGACTGCCATCTGTGAGCTTCATGACTGCCAGCTCCACTGCCGCTGAGCTCACAGACACTGCTCCTGCAGAGATACTGGTCTCAGATCGCACCCGCTTTCCTGCAGTTATCGCTTGCTTGAACAGCCCAGTTAAATTTCTGCCAAATCCAACTGCTCCTTGCCCAACTTTCAATACTTGCTTTACCTGTACAGCAAGGAACACATGTTACAGATATTCACCAAAACCCCACAATCCTGAGTATGAAGTGAGCAGCTCCTTACATAATGACAATGAGTGTTTTCAAAATTGCAAACAGAAGAACTAGAGAGACAAGTTGAAGGTATCTAACCTGAGCAAGGATCTGCCCTTCTCCGAGTACTAATGAGTCAAGACCTGCTGATACCCTGAATAGGTGCTGTGTTGCATCCTGGTCCCGAAGAATGAACAGATGCTGTCTAAGCTCATGAACAGGAATGCCACTTGTCTGTGACAACACACAAAACAGCAAAACAAAGCTTTAGTTCTGACCCCCAAGCTTTAGTGATTCTTATTCAAGAGCATCATAGCTAAATGGGGCTCAACAAATGACACATCCCAAAACAACTGACATCACACTGGCAACAGAACCATGTAGCAGAAAGCTCAACCTTGGACATCCACTCAGTGACCTCACGGACGCCCCTGTTCCAAGACAGAGCTACAACATAAATCTCCATACGATTGCAAGTACTGAGAACAGCTGCCTCCTCAATGTGATTTTGCGCTGAGAGCTCAGTGATGGCTCGAGGCCACTCAGCCTCTGGGACTGCAAGCTTCTCCCTCATCTCCACTGGTGTTGAGTGTACACTTAGACCTAACACCATAATGCTGCTCTTGGCACTAGTATAACCTGGTGCACAACAAGCATCAAATCACCAAGAATCAACCAAAGCACTATCCATCATTATTATATCACAAGATCTGTATCCAAACAAAAGGCCAAAAAAAATAGTAAAACTCTGCAACCTTGCATTGTGCATATGGCAAGTTTTCAGGTACCATCCAAAAGGAGAAACAATCTGTGCAAGCAACCTCTTAGGATACACTAAAGAGAGAAAACAATTAATCCTCTTGCCAGGAAAATCTCCATGCCCATTTTGTCTGATGGTTCTTGAGAAGATTCTTTTTCTGGCTATGCTGTAGGTGTGCAGATACAGCACAAAACCATCTTCAAGAAGGAAAGAAAGAAAGCAGAGAGATTGAAGAAATGTGCTTACGGTTTGCACTTGCATTGCGAAGCTCTTCAAATGCCTTGAGACTAGCAGCTTTGATTTTGTGGTTTGCAGGTAGGTTGTTGTCAGGAGGTCCTGCCATGCTTCTTGCCCTTGCTTGCTTGCCCCTCTCCTTCTCCTCCACCACATCCAACTGAAGAGCTCTCTGCAATCCTTTGCTCCGGTTCAAGCCTGTTGATGTACCAAACACATCGGAGCTTCTGAACTTCAGCCTTTGGAGATGCAATTTGCTGCTCACCAAGCCTTCGACAAATGCGGGAGCCATCGCTGGAGATCTGATTGTGGCCATCTCTCTCTCTCTCTCTCTCTCTCAGAGCTCCAGTTGCTTCAAACCCGGAAGATTTCCTCAAACCTTTCTGTCTGTGTCTTTTTTTGTTTCCAGGTGATTGTGATGATGAAGGCAAAGGATTGTGAGATCTTCGACGAGTCTCTTCGGTGTCGAAAGACCTAGCACATAGCCGGAAAGGCAACAAAGAGAGTCCAAAGAGAGCAGGACGAAGCAAGACAGGAAAGGTTCAAGGATGATGCAAAGTAGCTGCAAATGGACATTCTACTCTTGTTCTTCCTTTTCTTCTTGTTCTCCTTCTCCTTCTTCTTTCCTTCTTCTCTTCTTCTTTCGTCTCTTTGCTTTGTGCCTCAAAGCTCCAAAACGATTCTTCCACAGCACCCTCTCGCCGCTCAGTTGTAGTGTTGTGTGTGGTGCTTTTGACCCAGGTGAGCTTGGAACGCAGCAACAACACAACACAACACAACCAAAACAAGACCCCCGTCTCTGTCTGTCTGTCCTTTCAACGCGAAACGAGAAAAAGGAGCCAGCGACAGACACAAGAGAAGGGGGAAAAAAAAAAAAAACAAAACAAAAAAAAAAACAAAAACAAAACAAAACAAAGAAAATCAAGCACACAACAAATACAAAAAAACAATTGCAGTGGTCAAACGCGCTTTCTTTCTTTCTTTCGAGACCTCCTCCTCCTCAGTCCTCCTCCCACTCCGCGCTGATGGATGGTTTGACTTGCAAAATCTGATCCAGTCACAACAAATCAAAGCAACAAAAGACTTCTGTCTGTGTGTGTGTGTCTCTCTCTCTCACACTCTTTCTTTTTCTTCTCCTCTTCTGAAGCCGAATCAAATCCAAGCAAAACCAAAGAATGAGAGAGAGAGAGAAATGAGTAGAAGAAGAAGACAAAGACAAAGGAAGAAGAAGAGGAGGAGGGTATTGTGGCAGGCACAAGCTCACACTCCTTTGCTCTCTGACTCTGACTCTGACTCTCTCTCTGTCTCTCTCTCTTTGTGATTTGGTCTTATGTCTTCATATCCAGAAAAACTCTGCAATTTTGCTAATTTGCTGTTTTAGGAAGGGGCTAATCACAAGTGTTTTGCTCTTATTAAGCTAATTAGTAGCTAATCCGATTTGCTAATTTGGAGTTTTAGCTAGGCGTTAATCAGTACTGTTTTGCTTCTAAGCTAATAAGTAGCTAATTCGATTTGCTAATTTTGCTGTTTTATAGCTAGGGACTAATCAAATAGTGTTTTGCTCTAATTAAGCTAATTAGTACCTAATTCGCTTTGCTAATTTGCTGTTTTAGCAGGGGGTTAATCAGTAGTGTTTTGCTTCTAAGCTAATTAGTAGTTAATTCGATTTGCTAATTTTGCTGTTTTATAGCTAGGGACTAATCAAATAGTGTTTTGATGTAATTAAGCTAATTAGTACCTAATTCGCTTTGCTAATTTGCTGTTTTAGCTGGGGGTTAATCAGTAGTGTTTTTGCTTCTAAGCTAATTATTAATACCTAATTCGATTTGCTAATTTTGCTGTTTTAGCTAGGGGCTAATCATTAAGTGTTTTGCTGTTAATAGGCTAATTAGTGCCTAATTTGCTGTTTTTGGTAGGGGCTAATCAGTAATGTTTTGCTCTTATTAAGCTAATTAGTAGTACCTAATTCGAGTTGCTAATTTTCTGTTTAAGCTAGGAGCTAATCAGTGGTGTTTTAATTCTTAATTAAGCTAATTAGTACCTAATTTGATTTGCTAATTTGCTGTTTTAACAAGGGGCTAATGAATCGTGTTTTTTTTTCTTTTTTTTTTTTTTGCTGTGAAGCTAATTAGTAATTCAGGTAATCATTTTTTTTGGCGATTTTTTTTACTATTTAAATTAAATTAAAATCACTTTATTTCTCCAAAATTGCATCTAAATTAAATAAATCTCTTTACAAGAAGTCACATAATAATTGCTTAATGTATATTATTTATCAATGAGGAAGGGATAAAAAATAAAATTAGTATTTAATTTGAATATTATAAATAATGATATTGTCTCAAATATATAGTGCATTGCTAGAGTTGCTCTGATAAGTATTTACATAATCAATTTTAATTTTAATTTTTTTTTTTTAGTATTAAGGTCTATCACTAAGATTGATTGATTGTATTTTTTTTTTGTAGTGGATGGACAGAAACTAATTTCAGTTTAAACTTAGTAAATTAATTACTAAGAGCAGTCTCCAATGGTGCTCAGTATGTGATCCTGCAAAGATTATTTTCACATCCAAGTTTAGTTATTTATGTACTTTTTAACAACCTCACCCATAAAACTGAAACTGGGACAACAAGTAGGTGGGGGGGACTACTTACTAATAGCAAACCATCTGGACTAATTATTACGATGGGCCAATCAGAAACACACTGAGCAGCAGTCAGATCCTATTTATTACACTCTTTTCCGCGGGTGCACACACACCAAAATTGCTGTGCCTTTCACCAGCTGTATAGCACACTCTGCAATTATGCTGTGAGCCAAAACCAATTTCGTGAGCCAAACCAGCATATGTTGACCTTTTTTCATCCAATTTTATTATGTGGGATCAGATACTAAGCACCACTGGAGATGCTCTAAGCATAGCATCTCCACTAGCAAGCCATATGTACACTAGCTTTAAATAATGTGAGATCGAGAGTTTGGAGCTATGAAAATACGCACATAATACAAATGAATGATCTCCAAACCTACATAGTTCATAGACAACAAGAATATAAAATTCAAATGGAACGTGCGGATGAAAAGTAGTAGGGTGGTTACACGTCTGAGCTTGCGAACCAATTCTTCACAACTTTTCCCCACGTGGTCTAAGAAATCAAAGTTTGCAGCCTTCCAAAGAGGAAAAGGAAAAAATGCATGAGAACGAGGAAAAATTTGTCACAAGGGCTAGCCTACTAAGGAGGTGAATGAAGTAAAGTATTTGAAAGCAAGGAAGAGAGGGTTGAAGTGGGGCCACCACACCACAAGGATTTTATCCTTGTCTATCTTCGAGGGCAACTTCTTTAATGGAGACGTGAGGTAGCATTGGATCACCTTCACAATTGGCAGATCCAAGGAACCAATGAAAGGCAATGAACTGAAACTCAGGGCTATCCAAAAAGGGTTTAGGGTTTAGCATACAAGCCTTTTGTTTTTTCCAACAAAGCACTTGTTACAAAATTGTATCATGTAAGGAGATAACAAGTTGGACTACAACATCGTGGAACAAACTGGATGACAAAATCCTACTATAACATCATCCAATGAAAGAACAAACCCACTTACATAATCCCATGGCATTATCATCCAATGAAAGAACAGACCAAATTACAAAATCCCATAACATCATCCAATGAAAGAACAAACCCGTTTACATAATCCCCATAGCATCATCATCCAACGAATAAATGGACCAAATCACCAAATCCCATAACATCATCCAATGAAAGAACAAACCCATTTATGTAATCCCATGGCATCATCATCCAATGAAAGAACAAACCCATTTACATTAATCCCATGGCATCATCATCCAATGAAAGAACAAACCCATTTACATTAATCCCATGGCATCATCATCCAATGAAAGAACAAACCCATTTACGTAATCCCATGGCATCATCCGAATCCAATGAGAATACATGTACCCAACTACACAATCCCATAGCATTATCCAAATGAAAGGATAAATGTTTCTATAAATTCCCATGGCATTCCAATGAAACAACAAGCCCGACTACATACATATTTTCCTTTTATCCAATGAAAGAACAAACCCCACCCCCCCCCCCCTCGTGATGGCTGGCCATCATAAGGATAAGGTTTAAGATCAAAAGCTCACATCCCAAAACTCTTTCCATTGCGATACTGTGATCACAACAATCACACATGTTGTGCTGGGATTACAACAACCTAATGGAAAGCCACTTGATATAGGGCCTTGATATTTGCTAGATGGACATGTGATTTCCATTGGAGAACTGCAATTGCCTCGAAACATAGAGTTAAATCGATGTTAAGAACTCTGAGAACATGTTCCTATGAAAAGAAAAGACAAATGTCACTTTGTGCTGATTCATGATTTGAGTGGCAACTCTCTACTAGCTCCTGCATTTGGTCAATTGCTTGACTACTAGAGCTATGAGCACATGAAGATACAAAAAATAACAATGAAAAGCTGTTCAGAATGCTGAATGTGTGATTTCAACAACCCAATGGAAAAGATGTCCTAGGTCCTATTTGGCCCCTGGTTCAAGCTAGTGAACCAAGGAGATGGAATTGACATGAAAAATCATTCCATGATGGTGTTTGTTCAAGATCATGAGTACCTTATGAGAAAATATAATTTGAAGGAACTATACCTATATACTAGTAGCAGCTTGTGCTTCTATATGATTCTGGAAGACTAAATAGAAGAGTGTTTTGTGTGAAAAATGTGTGACAGAAATGCACACAAATTGTAAGGAAATTCATTTCTGGAAAATGTTGATATTCCAGTGGGGGTGACACTTTTCCCCCATGAATATTTGAAATATATGAACCTACAGACCATCAGTGGGAAACACACATCTACTACACTTACTATCTTTGCGTGTGTACATGCGAGTGTGAAGGTGAGAGGAGGATGGAATACCTCTCCAGAGGAGGGAGAGCCCTCTGCACAAGGGCTGTTGATATACAAATGAAATTGAATGTGATGGTGGAATCTAAGCGTGGTGAGGGTAAAAGATTCTATTTGGTTGAGATTCATTCCCAGAGACCCAGGAATCCAGGAAACCCAGGAATTTGTTGCAATCTGACTGAATCCAACAAAGAATTTGAAGCTGGGGTAAATGATTCTGGCATTTGTGGCAAATTGGGTATTATAGATTTTGCACCACCATGACAGTAAGATGCTATCGATGGAGCAATCTGCACTCTGGTGAGTTACTTCGCAAAGGAGTAAGGGGACTTCTTGCTGCTGTTGCCTGTACTAAACTAGTACTACTATCCTGTCCTCTCAGCTCATACTTGTCGTGCAATTTTACTTGAACCTTCCTTGCTGTTGTTGTCATGCCAGAACAATTCTGTTACACACCCCACAATTCAATCAACCTCTCTTCTTCTCCTCACATGTACATATGCAGCACACCAAGCTGCCTCCCTGAAGGACTTGTGGTGGATGTTGCATCCCTTTTCTTCTTCTGCTTCTTCTTCTTCTTGCTGTGGGTTTTACTTCAGACAAACCCATATCTCTATCCCCATCTGTGACTATTCCCACACCTCTCCTTGTGGGGAATCAACAGTCCTCCACCCATTCATCAACAAACCAAAACCTACACAATTGCATTTGCTCTGGAAAGCAGAGAACAGAAATGGGTACTGGTGATGACAAGTACATAACACACAGAAAGTTACAAGTTTGCCTGGAAATGCACAAGAGTGGTTGATGCGTCTTACCGCTTTTGTAGACAAGGAGGAGGTCTCCTCAGTTGGGCTACTGCTGCTTGAACATGAGGGATATTTGGCTCTCAACATTAACCAAAGCTCCTTGTTCTCATCAGCCAACAATTGCACCTGGTAATGTTGACACCGCCACAAGAGAGGCATGCACCCACGCCAGTGCACTTAGTTACAACAAGTGCCTCTAAAGAAGAATAACTACATTATTCAGTCATGATATGTGCACACAACAACATACAGCACAAGAGGGATGATCAGAGTACCCAATTCTGCTGTAGGTAGAAATTCTACAGTCTGATATTGACTGTAGAATTCATGCAGTAATTCTTTCTTTCTAGCATTGATATATAATTTTTTTATTCTCCAGTTATGGTCTGATTTGCAGCATTTTGTACCTCATTTTCTGCTTTGTCTAGATTGTTTGAACACACCACCATTTCGTGTCGTAGGGCCTGCGTCTCTACAAGCAATGCTTTTGCACCTTTCTCCGCCACCTTCATCCTGCGTCCCCATGTTTCAACAACCTGAGGGTCAACAAGAAGTTTTTGAGAAAAAGGAGATAGTGGATGAGAAAATCACAAATGGCATCCGAAGCACATATCTCCTCACTTTCACCCTCTCTGTCTCTCTGTGTATCTCTCAGGTTGGTTGCATGTTTCCCTTTTTGAGGCAGGACCGTATGCTTTTCCAATATACTTCCATACCTTTCTTGGCCTTTTTCAGCAGGGTTCCAACGTTTCAACAACCTGAGTTCAACAAGACGGTAGTATTTACTTAGAGTCTTAGACACTATTGATGGAAAAAGAAGAATGTGCAAAGGTGCATTGATGGTTTTCTGTCATCAAATAGGAAAGGGGCTTTGAATTTTAGACAATGGGTTGCTGCTGCTGAGCAATGCTCAAAATACTACTTATGCTGCTACCCTGACAAAATGATCAACAATAACAATCTAAAAGAAGGGCACACCTGTCACGATCAGCTCGCATGTTTCCTTTGAATCGCTTCATGACAGCTCGAAAGCGTGAGTTCAGTGATTCAATGGCATGGTTCTTCTCATCTTCAAGCGCCTTACACATGCCAGAAGTGATGGCTGATGTTACCATCATGTGCACTGTTTGCTCATCCCTGTGTGTTGCTTCCATCCTCACAAAAGCTTCTTGTACAGTTCTGAGCTCTACCAGAGCCTCCTCATACTGCTGTACTCAACCCCCATTGCAAAGCATACAGCTTTTCAATCAGCTTTCTTCTAGAGGAAAAAAATGCAGGATAATGAACATTCAAAAACATCCTTCACTTTGGAAACCATAGCAGAAGAGCTTTGAGCTTGAACTGAAATCATGCAGTCAAATTGTAAAGCAGTTGCTTGATCACACAGATGACGAACCTGATTTGCTGCAATTAGAAGGCAATTCATCTCTGTACTCTGCTCATCAAGATGCCTGTACGCAGCATTTACTTGCACCTTTGCATCAGCCTTAACATTTTCTAACTCCACCTGCATACTGCCACCCCACTTCCATTCACAATATCAATGCACAAAATGGATGCAAACAATTGGGACTGAGAAAGGGGTTCTTGACTGCATCACAGAAGAGATGGGAAATCTCTGCCAGGAAAGATTAAATTGAGTTACAAATGTGGAGCTGTGCTGAACTTGTCCACAGGGGGAGGATAAGATCTTTCACAACAAGACTAAAGTGTGTGTTTTATCAGGCACTTTCGGAAGCTTGAGTTCCCTATAATCCTTCAGCATCAGACACTTGAAACAATGCCCATACCTTAGCATTTTCTCCTCCATCTGTTGAAGCCTTAATTGTAATGTGACCACATCTTCAGCATCCCTAGTCTGCTAAGACAAACAAGTTGAAATCAAAAACCCTCTCCACAGTGCATTTCACATACAGATTCCACAAGAATTCACATGAAGCTCCACTGGACATTGAAGACATACCCATGCCATACATCAAGAGGATTAGATAGCACACCTTCTTTGGTTTCTCAAAAGAATCCAGACGAGCTTCCAACTGCTGAAGACTTTCCAATCTGGCAACTAGTTCTAGGATCCTTCTCTCAGCAGCAAGTGCCCTCTCCTCTGCGGCAGCTGCGCGCTCCTCTGCCTCATCTGCAGCTTCCATGAACACTTCTCGGTCATTGTGGTACAATTTGCACTCATTCTCCAGCCGTGCAGACTCCTGTGTCAGTGCTACACATTCTTGCATCACCACCTTGCAACGATCTGCCAATTTCTGCCCATCTGCAACCTGTCGCTTCAAAGCTTGTGCATTCAGGCTTGCCTCTTCCTGTTCCACATCCCACAGACCACAAGTCCCCAAGTTATAGAACAGCAGCAAGCTTGTAGTATGCATTCTTCAAAGGCCCTGGGACACACGCACATACATACATACAATGTGCATTTCCTTCTAGAGTTGTTCCCAGAAAAAGCCTAGATGGAGTTGCACGTAACTACAGCCCTGAATGGAAACAGCAGAAGAGCTCCTTGTGCATTTCAAGAGAAGCTGGAATTGAGACATTGTTTACCCTTGCTTTGGTGTATTTGGAATCTGCTTCCTGGAGGCGACAATGCAGCTCGTGCACTTGCAGTTGCAACTGTCTCTGGTTATACTGAGCTTCAGAGAGCTTCAATTCCAGCTGCTGCTGCCGGCATGCACAGGGCTCCAGAAGATGGGCTATGGAGCTACACACATACGTATCCAGCTCCACTGGCAGAAGTGTGCGGAGTTTTGCACTCTCTGGCAGTGTGTCTCCCTCCATATTTCTACTAGTAATTGTATTCGCTGGCTAGCTGGGTGGCTTGCTGGGAGGGTTTTTTTTTTTTTTTTTCGCAAAAGATTTCCTCAAAATCCTTGACACTACTGCAGAGCCTGCAAATGGAACAAAACAGTCCCTTCCCTTCGAAGTAGTAACAAGCCCTTTGTTTCTGGACTTTGATGCCCTAGGGGTTTAGGTTTAGCGGAAGCGAGAGTTTATGGTGTCCCCTAATCTAAACCTTTACGAGCAACCCATTTGAGGTTTTATCACTTGCAACAAATGCGGAATGTTTTCAGGAGCTCCCAAGCCAACGACCATGAAGAAGAAACTACATACAGGTAAGCCCAAAATTCCATTGAAAGCTCTTTTCATTGCACGCCAGCTTCTTCACGACATGATTCTTCGTTTGGAGTTTGGCATTTCGCTTCTCTACCTCCTCCTCCTCCTCCTCCTCCTACCTCGTCCACCCTCACCCACAATCACTCTTGCTCTCACTCCCAGCTCAATTCCTCACAACAGTTCCTTCACGACCCAAAACCCTAAAAAAACAGCAGCTCTCAACATACACAAAAGCAGTCGTCTTCGGCTCCATCCTCTTGAGAATCCAACACACGCAATTTGCCTGCAATTATGAAGTCCGGCGCTCACAGAAGAATAACAACAACAACGAGACACAAAGCTCCGAAGAGGGAGAAAACTGTCCACACAGATAATACCCACTTGAGACAAGAGAGAGATCGATCAAATCAGTGAGAAGAATTCTGATCGGTCAGAGAGAAAAATGCAGTTCATTTGCTCGAGCTTTAGTCGACAGATTTAGCATCCAAACAACAGTCATGCAAATCTTCCGCCTTCTTTTCTTCGTCCCTTTCCTTTCGCGCTCCTGCAACGGTCACTGCGGGCCCTCGGAGGCGCCGTTACCGTTGCAGCAAGCGCGGACCACATGGGTGCCAGTTCCAGTTCCAGTTCCAGTTGCTCGTGCCAGGCCCACCTTGATTCAACCAGTCCTTATATCAACCGGTCCGTGAACAGTTCCTTTCTACCTACTTACCCATTTTTTTTATGTACCATTTTCCATTCTTTCTCTCCTCTTTCCTTTCTTTTCTTTTGATTGTGCTTTGTCTCTCCTCCATCATCACCACCATCAATCACCTAAGAGTTGAAGTGCACAAGAACTATGGAGGTGTGCTAGAGTGGAATGTGATTGAGAGTTGTGTTGTGAGAGAGCTCAAGAAACAAAGGTAAAAACTTTTTCTTCTCTCTTCTTTTTGTTTCTCACACAATAGGACTTTGTAAAGTCACAAGGGCCAATCATGTTCTTTCTCATGTTTTCATTTGTTTTCATGTTGCATAATGAACTTTTTTTTTGTTTTTTCTTCTCTCTCTTTGCACTCCCTCTCTTCTATCTCATACTCTCGCTTATTGTTGTGTTTCTCACCAAACAATGCAACAACTTTTTTTTTGGTCTTCTCTTACACTCTGTCTCCTATCTTGCACTTCTATTTGTTATTACTCTTCTCATGTCTCTTGTGTTGTTGTGTTGTTTGGCAACTTTTACTTTTATTTATTTATTTGTCTCTCATGCAAGGGAAAAAGAACATTGGGAGCCTTTTATGTTACTCATGGAATCGGTTTGATGACTTGAACATACTAGACTACATTCCTTGCAACACATGGTTTCAATTAGAATGGTAGTCATACATCACCCCCTTCTCATGCTTGATTCGTTCTTGAAATTTCTAATGCAAAGTCTTGGCCTTGATCCCTTGTTTCACAAGACTTTCAATCACTAAGGACAACCCCAAATTGACTCAAAATAAGCCTTTGAAAATGTAGTTCAACATTCTTAGTGAACTTTAATTCAAGATGAGTTCATTCATGTTTTCATTCAAAACCCATGGGAATTTGGAGCTCAACAAGCAAGTTAGGAATGTTGCAATCAATGACCCCTCAACACAAATACATGAATAATAATTTAAAATTGATTAAAAAACCCTCCCCATAAACACATAGATAATAGCTTATAATTGAATTGATCCCTCAACATAAATTCATCAATAATAGAACTTAAAACTTGAAACATTTCAATACAAATTTATGAACAATATTTAAAAATTGATTGATGAAAATACATTAAGGATCTAGTTAGATATGATTAATAGATTTGCTCATAGCTTGCATTGAATACAAAACCAATGATAAGTTAAAGTAATGACTGAACCACCAAAAATGAAATTCAAATACATATTTCTTTGGTTGTAAACATCTAGTTGGTAATTTATAACAAGTTGATCAAGTATGTAAACAAGGTGTGTCTAGAAATCGAAACCTTTCACAAAGGAAAAAAAACTTACAATATTCACATGTGAGTTACACTGAGGATATTGCATTGATTTAAGCATTTATTTTGGTTTACTAATCATGTTCCACCATACATGCAAACCCAAAATGAAATGATATTGATGGGTTTGGATATGCAATGGTGTAAAATATTGACATGTAAAAATATTGGATACATTTAAATTCTTTGTTAATGACAAGGATCAAAATATGGGACTCCAATAAAAATTACTTCCTTTTTGTTTTAAGTGGTACCTGTTAAAAAGGTTGACTCGTTATCATTGGAATTTCAAAGGTCATTTAAGCAAAGCATGCCAAGTTTTTTGTAATATTCACATGTGCCAATGACAATACTCAATCTTGTCATGGTGATAAGTTTAGTAGGTTTAAGGGGTAATAGTTAGATAAGTAGGTAGATGCATCCATATAGGTAGTGCCAAATCAATGGGTAGAGGGCCCAGGTAGATATATTGTTTATCTAAGTAAATAATCAATAGGTTTTAGGTCGCAATTAGTAGGTACTCAATAGGTAATTAGTCGAAGGTAGGCAACCATGTCAATTAGTATGAAGAAGGAAGAAGAAATGTATCAATTTTTTAATAAAAAACAAGAGAGATACATATAGATAGGTTGGGATTCTAATAAACTATCTCATTCAACTAATGAGAGGTGATTATCTAGGCAACAAGTACAAGATGAAACAAATCACCCCTTCGAGTGAACAAAATAGGTAGTCAATAAATGCATTGGCGGGTGTTAGTTCATTGTGGCCCTCCCAACCATGCGCCCCATAAGTGAAAGCCCAACATTTTGGGAATGTCTCAAAAGTTGAAGGCTATTATGAACATATACATATCCTTACATTGGAAAGGTCCTCAAGCTATAAGCCATCCTCTCTTGCTCAGCAGGCATAACCTCCCCCCTCTTCTTTCTGCTTGCATATGCCACCAATCACACAAGTTATGAGTTTTTGTCCATTGAGAGGAGGGTTACATGTTTTTTCCATCCATTTATGAGCTGGTTATGCGACTTTTTTCCATCCATCGACGAGCAGGTTATGTGACTTTTTATCCATCGACAAGAGGGTTATGGGGCCACTTTCAAACATTTGCAATGTACATTATCAGCTTGAGCACACCAGTTACCATGAATAGCACCAGTGTTTCAACGCCTCAACTATTCATGATCACCTCCGTGATCACAGGTTACCTAGTCCATAATCATCCCTTGTTAGTATCTCAAGTTGTTTGATTGGATGTCAGGTCATGAGTTACAACCCATACCTTCAACCTTTGTTTCATTAGAGACCTTGTTAGCACAAGATACCATGTTGGGCTCTCATTGGCCAAATGACTCCACAACCCTTACATGCTCAAATGAAGATTTCATAACTGCTCTTTGTGGATGAAAAGAGGGCGTCTTGATTCTCACAAGCTATGGTTATCTCGAGCAACCTGCAAACTCTCACCAGTTAGCTAATGCATAAACATACATTGATCACAAGTTGTAAATAAGGATTTGCAACCAATAGATCCTAGAAAACGAGGCACACAGTAGATGAAACTATCATTTCATTTTGTAAGATAATCAAGATAATCAACCATTTTGTATTCCTGTTGATATATAGGATATTGATCGATTGTTCATCGTGATCAAATTGACATTTTATTGTCTGCAGTACCTGATGGAGGTCAATTTCATTCGTTAAACTTAAGTACGGAGTTGCTGTCATAAGCCTGGCAGTAACAGGAAAAACTCTGCCATGATGCTGCTGGCTGCTCAACAAAACCTGAAATAGGAAAGAGAGGAACACAAGGAGAAAAGAAAATTGTAAAAAAGAAAAATTAAAATTAAAATATATTTTAAAAAAATTTCTAAACCAAACAAGAAAAGAGGAAGAGAAAGGAAAAAAACCCAGCAAACTAGAGCACAGTCTCCAACCAAAACTGAAACTCAAATCAACCACACCTGACCTCTCAACCAAGATTTTCCACACCAATCAATCTCAATATTTTGCATCATTCCTCTTTAAATCAGACAGTGAACAAAATCAAAAGAGACTGAAGGAATTAACAGTGGTACTTAACTGTGCAAAGCTAGAATCTCACAGAACTGATGAAGTCCAGCCAATGCCCTGGCTACCTGTCATATAGCTCAACTAGTTTGCCATTGTGAAGCCCCACATGCATAGTGCTAGTATTGAAGATCATGTCACTTAGTTGCAGAATTGACTTTCATGTTCAGACGCTGTTCCTGCTCATGATTTGATATACTTACAACCATCCCCACAAATTTATTTCTGTCTTCCCAGCCATTTCAGTAGCTGCAGTTAATTTCCTTCAGGAAAACAAAAGCCTATCACACTCTCCTGCTTTTGCATCTAATTGCCAGCCCATGCCACTGCTCCTCCAGATGGAAGCCACAACAGAAGAGGAGTAACTCATTCTACAGAAACAATTGTGCATGTCCTCAAGATGAAGACTTACAATAAAGACAACCTCCTTTCTGTTTCATGACACACAAAATGTGCCAACATTAACAACCCCTATAGGAACAGCAGTCTGTGGGTTTCTTCTCAAAAAGAAAAAACCACTATAATAACAAAAAGGAGCAAGATACCTTTGGGCTTGGCACCAAGCTCCTAAGTTAGCCAGCATTCATTAATTGGAGTGTAGAATAGACAGACCTATGTCTCTTCAAGAGTTGGAATTGAGAAACAACCTCTGGTCGAGAAATAATTAATGATCAGACTCTGCAGCTACAGAATGAAAACATGACAATGACAGTAATGACTACTATGCTGACAAGTTGACTGTTATTGACACATACGGATGCACATCTGCATCACCCCCAGCAAGGCCCATCATGCCTGAATCTTCGTCAGACTTCCAAAATCCACTGCAATCACCATGTTTGCCCTTTCAGTATTCCAACCAGAATTTCCCTCCATGTTGTCAATGAGTCAAACTATTTGTTGTTGATCCCATGGATGTGAAAAGCATACTGTGGTTTCTCATGCATACAAACATTACCAACATGCAGACATACTGCACAACCAATGTGCATACCTATTCCTCCCATCACAGAGACTCTCAAGTGTCGTGCGCACTTTTTTCTCATTTTTTGCACTTGGTGCCAGAACAGCTGCCTGAAGTCAACACAACAGCAGTACATTAGAGTAATTAAGTGGCATTGGTACATGTGCAATTAGGAGAAACTGCTGTTAGTAAACACTTGATACTGACCAGAAACTGGGGAGGAAGACCATATCTCAAAATGCTCTCTGTGAAGATACGTATTGCACATATGTGCATCCAGGAGCTGAAAACCTGCACAAGGAAGAGACATTCACAATGCCTTGGAGTTCAGTAAAAATCCATGGCAAGTTTCCCCTCCTTCAATTTCCATGCACCTGTCACTTCTCCAAACATGCCAACATTGTTCAAGCAATATGACATCCTAGAATGTACTTCTTCTGAATACATTGAGCATTGTAGTTTATTTCAGATTCCACTTGTAACCTTAACAAGAGCCTCTTCACTGACAATTGCTGGACACAATTTATTCAATGCAAATTCCCAAACTAACATATATTTCTCTTTCTGCCTTGTATCCGCATGGAAACATGAATGCTCAAGCAAGGAAGAACTTCTGGCTAGGTGGCTGATGCCCTATATTGACATGAGTACCTCTCCATAACTTGCATAACACCACTGTAGCAAAGTACTCTGTAAGATTTCTTGGTCACGCTGCAGACGGTCTACTTCTTCCCTTCGTTGTGTCTGGCCTTCAGGATCAAACTCAAAATCTCGAACCTGATTTCACAAGTCTTCATAAGAGTCAGAGAATGAGTTGTCAAATTTGTGTAATGAACCCTAAATTTTAAAAAAAATATAGAAGTTTTACCCTGCAGCATAGGCTTGGAGCCCACCTGAAAACCCTTCTCACGAGCAGATGTTTTGAATGTATCTGCCACCTTCCGAAACAGAGTCACTGTGTACAGTGCATACTCATTGTCCTCTGACAGTTTCTTCGAAGACCGTGGGACCTGCAGGAGCAGACCACAGTGTGATAACATGTACAGCCACACAAAGCAACAAAACTGACAGATGTGATAACCTGGGGTACCGCTTCATGCACCTTGCTTGATGTTCATAACAGACAACATTTTGTCACTGATCACACAATTCAACATTGCATAAGACATGTGACCTGGAATTGTTGACACTGTTTTAGCTCACCACATACCACAAAAGAAGAGAGTGTCTCATAGTGAGAAAGCCAATCCTTCTGTGAATACTTGGAAACCACCACCAACAGAGTGACCAAATGCTCAGTGCTGATAACGTCATCAGCTTTTACCAAGTTTGACAGATCCCGCACTGCCATGCTGTCCACATTACCTCCACTTGGTCAGCAACCTTCTTATTCATGACAGCACATGTGGAGTCCCATTCCCAGTGAAGAAACAGAAAAAGATTACATGAGCAGTAGGGATTCCATAATGTGATCACAGTAACAGCCCATTTCAAGCATATGTGACAAAGCATAAAATACCTCCCACTCTGTTTTCGAAGAGTAGTACTCAGTTGTGTTTTCACATTGCTGTACTCTGCTACTCTGACCTGCAAATACACAACCCCTCCCTATCATGAGGTGGCAACACCAGATTTGAAAAGGTAAAAGCTGAATTCTTTCACCAACTGAAAATCTGACAGAAAGTTAGCCAGTGTTGCAATTTTACTGGTAGTACTTAGTGATAGCAGCTCGACTTACAGTGAGAGCCACAATGGTATCTGAAGTATCACCCTGAATGAAGTTCAACAAAATGACCATTTCTCCCACACCTGAACAGAATGCTTGCAGATTCTCACCCTCACATTATCATGTTCTGCTCGTTTTAGCACAGTGAAACACAATGGAGCTGGGTTGTAGACTTTGCACACCTTCAGATCATCTTCAAGCTTAGCCACACTATCTTGAATAGCATCCACAACCTCCCTCAGAGGTGTCATGGTAGGATACTTTGCTTCATCCCAACTGAACCTGCAGCCAAGTGGACCTTCAGTTCCACTTCAAGCACTGCCAGTGCAGATGCAAGCCAATAAGACCACTTCAAAGAGATGTTTCTGTTCATCTATCTGCTCCTCCCATGTAACAGTTTTCCTGTGGTGAGATATTTGGTACATATGCTGGACTAGCAGCTAAATTCTTCAAGTGTGAACTTTCTTCCATCTTAGAACCAGAACTTTGTGTGGCACAAGAAGCTGGCTTACGAAATCTAATGTCTCTCAGATCCATGCCAAGGACAATCCAAATGATTTAAGGTTTGTGAAGCGTTCTGCCTAATCCAGGTTCTTCCATGCCCATATAAAATTTAAGACAAGCACAGACCTAATTTCCCAAGCGTCCAGCTGCTCCCCTCTTGTAGGAGGATGAAGCTCAAATGGAAAAGAATGTTTGTGATATGTCCAACTCCTCTGCAGATATTGTCCCCTTCCAACTGTGTGAATGCTATTATCTCACATGTGCACAGAAATGCAAGATGGTATGCTTGTGTGTCGTCCTTCCTTCTGAGTTCTCAAGGTAATGCAAAAGACAAGAAGGAAACTACTTGAAGTCCGCTACTCAAAGTTATGAGGAGTTTTTCAGGTCAGAAGAAATCAGAAGAAGGAACTGGTTTGGTTTCCCAATTCACCTGGTGACATAAGAATCGATAGGAACGCCATCCACAGCAAGAGCGCTTGAATCTGCAATGGCCACTCGCTCCAGCTCGTCAATCTGCCTCTTCACCTTGTGTGTCACTCCCTCCACGACCGAATTCGCCTACAGAGCAACCATCTTCATA
>Ga0116229_10000881_pt1 | contig 44267 bp, 35 predicted proteins | sample S1TSphgellanicum_3_FD_87313 | JGI IMG/M metagenome (GOLD analysis project Ga0116229, IMG submission 87313) | Host-associated microbial communities from peat moss isolated from Minnesota, USA - S1T2_Fc - Sphagnum magellanicum MG | ecosystem: Host-associated > Plants > Peat moss > Unclassified...
GGATTGGACTCACAGCAGTTTGATTGCAGGTGACATGGAGAAGCTCCTCAACAGTCAATGTGAAATGCAACCTCGAAAGTTCTTCCACAGAGGACATTCTTCCACCAAAGAGAGTCATCACCAATGTCAGCTTGAGAGTGTTCCCATCCACAGCAATCAAAATTGTGAGATAGCCTTTAAGCATTCTCTATTGAGATTTATGTTCATGTCTGTAGCTTCACTTTCTTTCACATTGTTTGAGCACACTCCAGCATTGTAAAATCCTCCAGCCAACCATTAAGTTTCAGAAAGCATACTTGCTCGTTTTGCAAGAGAGATCTGATGCAGGATTTTATGGTGTATGTAGGGACTGTTGACAGTGGTGTCAATTGTTTCCATTGCATTTTTGCAAACTGCTGCTGCATTGGCAGCAACGCAGTCTATAGGAAAGTCAAGCCTGGGTCTGAAGGTGGCCACCTTTTTGCGAGGATCAGGCTGGGCTGATGAAGTCGTGGTAGCCGTCATAGCCATGCTTCCTGTCCTTGAGCTTCGAGGAGCAATCCCAGTTGGTTACTGGATGGGCATTCCCCCTCTTATGACTTACGTTTTGTCTGTTTTCGGGTTGGCTCTTCTTCCTCTCTGCTTGTTGCAGCTCTTTTTTGGTTCAACATTATGCCTAAACCCAATACACAACATTAATTAAGTGGGATGAGAACCTGACATTACCATTGGAACTGAGTCCTGATGTTATCAAATCCACAACACATTGAGCTTTTGAATGGTCATGTTCAGATTGCTGATTTCTTCTTCAAAGGTTTAATCCTCCTTTCACTCATGCCAGTTGCTGCTCCAATCTTCATGTGCATCAGATCATTTTCTAACAGGACCATTTGACAGAGAACATGATCAAAAAATGATGTCAAGATTATGTACTTTTGTGGCAGAACTGTCATGAGCTGATTCCATGTGCTGGCTGATATGCACAGGAACATGCTGCCAATTCCAGTTGTATTCTTGTACTTCGAGCAGCTCTTGGAGTTTGTGGCATCGAGAAGTGCAAGAGGGAAATGGCTTGTGAACAAGATCTTTGAGAGCACAAGACAAAAAGCAGGCCCAATACAGGAATTTCAATGGCTGGGACTCATGTTATTCGTTGCAGTCCCATTTCCTGGAACAGGAGCATGGTCAGGAGGCATGGCAGCTTCCATTTTAGGGATGAATTTCTGGGATGCAATGTCAGCCAATTTTGTGGGGGTTTTGCTAGCAGGCATTTTGGTCAACATTTTAGTAAGTGTGGGCACACGGGAAGCAGTTTTTATGGGAATTGCCATGTTCATAATCTCCACATTCATGTGGAGGATTCTTCGTTTTCTACAACAGAAAGGAAATCATGAAGCTTGAACCCTTGGCAGTTATGCTGGAAAATTGTGTGTCATTACACAGGGTGATGGGATAGTGTCTCTTCTCACTTGCAAGTGCAATTAAAATGCTTCACATTCTCTCTGGAGTGGCTAGGATTTAAACCTGCATATTTTATGTCTCTCCTCGTGATTCACTGGCTCTTGGTTATGCATAAATGAGTAATAGAAGACCATTTACAGTTGAGAAGCAGAAAGCAAAATATCTCTGTAGCTCCAAAGACCTTTCCAGGTCGTCAGCCTCTCTTAGGACACCCCTGGTTTGTGTTTAAATCTGCAACAGATCATGGAGAGAGCTGGAGACAGAGAGACAGAGATTACATGATTGTCTTGGTGGTTCTCAAAGCTTGATTATGGTGGAGTCATGCAAAATGAAGGTGCAATGCTCTGTTATGATTAAGTGCTGGATACTATGCTGGATGCTTGCCAGTTCATGTAGCAGCCAGCCTCACTTGTATTGCTTTCCAGCTTTCCTCCTATACAAAGAAACATTCCTTTAGTCACAAGGTAAGCAAAAGTGTGTGGAATAGCTGATTGCAGATGTAACAGGTGATAATAGACAGATTCTGTTTTCAAACATGTTGTGTACAATCTGTGACCATGTTACGACAATACCTACTTGCAGTTGAGCAGGAGAGCAGAGAAAATGCGAAGGGAGTGTAGATGGAGAAACTCACCTAGACTTTGTTACCCAATTTTCCAGATTGAGCATCACACCAAGCTTTTGATATGGTCTTCTTCATCTCATCATCTCCTTCATCATACATGTTCTACAAAAGTATGTAATCCAATCAGCCTGATTTATTGGCATGTCTTGCTTGAAGGTAGCAAGCACAAGGTTTCACGAGATGATCAGGTTGAGGAAAAAAGAACTCCAGATGAAAAGTTGCAATCTGCCTTCTTGATAGCAGCAAAATCAGGAAGGAGACTGTTTACCACACCTTCATCATCTCCATGATGCCTGCCATGGGATTCTCCTTGTCTGATGCTGGAGCTTTTGACTGCAGACCAAAGCATTTCCTTAGATCTGTATTGGAGATGAAGAGTACCTTTTCAAGGGGTTACAAATTGAGCACCAAAAGAAAGCTATCTGAATGAATGTGTCATCGTTGCAAGCACAGAGCAAAGCACAGCAGCTCTTGAAAGTAGAGCCAAATTCTCTTTCCTGAAACATGTTTCCTTTTCTACCGAATACCTTCTCTTCCTTCTTATGGAGATCCTGCCAGTCGCCTAGATCGGTTTTCTTCAAAGATACGATGACCCGCTTTGGCTTCGCTAGAACTGTCGATTGATCTGGTACGATGGACTTGTTGAGTTGAAGAATACTATAGCGGAAGTTCTTGCCTCCTACGTCATGGATTTTCAGGTCGAAAGATGAGGATTGAATGTCTGCCACCATCTTTTCTTGACATGCACCTTCGAGGGGAATGTATATCTGCACACACACATAAGCCTTCCCTTAGAGCTTCGTGCAGTTTTCTTGCTTCACAAGCTTCAATTGCACAGAAATTGTCAGGCTCTCTCAAGAAAGTATCACAACGTCCTCACTCCTCACCTTCACTTTCTCATTGTCTTGGTCCCAGCTTAGTGTTGTCAATGTAGTGTACGTGACAGCCGGCGGGGCGACTTTTCTATCCATTTTTGGTTTCTGCTCTGGTGCTGCTGTCGCTGCTTGCTGTCACCGCCGACACAATCTCGCATATTATGTCATACAGAGTTTCATCAGGAGAGTAGTAGCACACTGTCATCCCTTCCTCTTCTTCTTCTTCTTCTTCTTCAGTTATTGGATTGATCTAAGGTTCTCGTCTTTATTTTTTTGCTAGAAACGACAGGCTTTGTGTTTGCGTTTCTTTCTGTGTTGAACAACACAATGTATGCAAGAAAGAATCAAATTCCCAAAGAGCTTCGACTTCTCCACACCTTTTCAAGGCCAGAGATGTGCGAAGAAAGTAGAGACTGCACACGCGGGCGCTTTGCATAATGAAGCAATTGTCGAAACTCCTGGATGTCACCTACAATGTCCGCAGCCATTGCCGATGATGATCTGCTCTCCATCAAACCCCCTCCTTCCCCCCACCAAAACACCAGAAAAAAGTGGTACTAAACTGTTAAGCTTCTCCACAGGCAAGTTCAACAGTTCAAAAACCTTGACTGAAAAATGGCGAAAGAAGAAAAAAAGACGAAAATTTGCAATTTACTGCAAAAAGAGCTCTGAAATTCTGAGAGAGAAATCCAGAAACAAAAATCTGACACCCAAATTGAGAGAAAAATGCGACGGCAATTATGCGAGAGAGCGCAGTTTATGTGCAATTTGCAAACGACGTCCAAGAAAGTCGAAAGAAGTTGAACACGAAAACCACACCCTGTTCACACGGATCCAGAATTTATAAACGTAGCTAGTTTAATTATTTTTATTTTGAAAAAGGGCAAAAAAATCCATTAGAATCATAATTTTTCGTTTTTTTTTTTTTCATTTTACGAAAAAGAAAATCGCCAAAAAAAACACTGCTACACCCTCAATCTTTCACAAGAGGAATTAGCCAAATTTTGCTAAAGGTCAAAGTGAAACATAGAATTTTATTAAGAATCCTGCTATATTTTTGCAACCTGCTGGAACCTATCAAGTCTAATATGGCAATTTCAGAAAAGTTCCCCTCAAAATCTGGTGACTTTGGCACTTTTTTTTCACAATAATCCTTTGAATGAGTCACACTAGATCTTTTTTGATCGCCAAGTGATGAAATTTTGATAACAACAAAAACATTGATTGTTATCTCTTGAATTTTGTCAATTTTCCATTTTTTCCTCCAATTGGATAATTTTCAAATTTTCAAATAATAATTAAAAGAAAGAAACATGGTTGTTTGTCACTTCTCAAGATTATTCTAGATCTAGTTTTCGGTAGGGTGGAACCACCCATAATAAAACATGTGGCTATTATCAAACATTTTTCAATATTCTCCTCGTTCCTTTAACCAAATTGAGTGATTTTTGTGTTATTGGATGTGCAAACTAGAAGGCTACAAATGTTCTTTGAGCATCAGAAGTAAGGGGTGCAATGCAAAAAATGCTTGGAAGAGAATGAGTGATAGTTTGCTTCAATTTTTTTTGAAAAAAGAAAGCTCTAGATCTCTTTCTAGTTTCAGCCCCATATCTTCCTCATTTTCTCCTCATTTTCAGTTTTTTGTTTTAAATTATTTAAAACTCGATGAGTGCACCAACTAAGGTTTTACGAAACTTCTTTGTATTTCAAAGGCAAAGACACAATGATTGAAGATGTCTAGTTTGAAATCCTAATTATGTTCTAATTCACCCATCACCCAACATTAAACCCCTACACCAAACACCATGTCGCCTAGGAGGAGGTGTACAACTATGGGAATTAATTTTTAGTAATCATTTCTAGCACATAGGCAAACTATCAAATATATCTCAAAACAACATTCATAATATTCGTCATTCACATGATTTCCAACATGAGACTTTACACTCTTTTGGGATAGGATCATTCACACGCTTGAAATCGAATCTTTATGTGAGAACTACACCCCAAGGAAGTTCATCACATGCACCTAAAGATTCTACTTTATGGGGATCGGTCACCAAAAAACTATAAAGTTTCCAAAATGGTATTCACAATAATTTCCACATTTTATTTTTTAAAGGCTTTTTATTCACATATGATATTTCTACAAGTCTTAATCCAACTAACAACATGAAATTATTGAATGCAAATTGACGCGCTCCCAAGCTCCTAGATAGACTCAAATGTGAGTCTAAAGTGAAAACAACAAAAGAGTAAGGAATTAGGGCACACTCCTTCATTGGTAACACTTCAGGGGTAGAAGGGCATGTTGGAATTCCGGGATAAGGACTAAAAAGATTGACAAGTAACTCAATTATTCACATGGACCTAGACAAACCAAACAACAAGTTGAATACTGCATAACTGGAACACTTTTGATGCATAGACAAGCCACGAGCAAACACAGACGAACAAAACTCATCACGGCCCAAACTCGAGGGAAGCCACCACCTTCCCCTTTATAATATACTTTGTGCGTGGCCACAAGGCCAACATCTAAATGGCATTTTGTCCCAAGACTCCCAAGTGGGAGTCCCAAAATTCCCAAAGTTGTGACTTTCACAACTTTGGGGGCCCATAACTTTGTGTGTAAACCTCTAATTGAAATAAGGTCTAAAGAAAAGTTGTAGCCCTCATCGAGAGCTTTTCAACGGTATGTCGCACATCACCTGCACACAAGGAAATCAAGGCAATTACCAACTTTTAATGGTCAGGAGTCAAATTGTCAGTTTGATTCCCGACCTTTCTTTTGGCCATAACTTGTGTTTTAAATGTCCAAATGGTGATGCAAGCCCATTTCAGATATCTACATTCCAAGAGCTTTCCAATGATATAAAAAATTCTTCAATCTAATGGGTTTTGACCCCTACAATCGCTCTCTGAAAATTCAAGAGTCCAACTCCCAAAGTGGGAGCTCACTTAATACTTATGTATTACTAACCCGAAATAGTTATCTAAATTATTCATAATCAACCTTTATGCCTTTAATTAAAATATTCTCCTTGTAGGTCGCATGAAGCTCATTATTTTATTGCCTATTATTATTCACAATTACAACTTTTAATAATTATATTGTTGTTACAACCCCATATCTTCCCCAATTCCTAACTGGGTTTTTAATTTTTTTTGAGACCAAAACTAGATACTATGTATTTTGAAAAACACACTGGACCCAAAGTTCCATCAATTTTGAATGAAAAAAAAAACTTTCAAAATTTAAAAATTTCTAAGATCAAAATGAAAGGTTTTTTTTATACTAAAATTTGGACAACACAAGTTTGAATTTGTTTGTTTTATGGGCACATCAATTTTGATATATCAATTATGTATAAAAGAAGATCACATTATGGGGCTTTTCGGATTTGAGGTCGTCAAGGCTGGTGAGGGAGGTCAAAAATTTGAAAAGCCCCCATCATTAGACCTTCCGTATGTAAAACAACGATATTTTTTAATTTTTTTTGAAATGGCTAATCATAAAACTAGATCTTTTGAAATTTGAAAAGCCAATACAAGTTATACTGGGCCTTTCAAATTTTGAAAGATCCAATAAAACATAAATAAATTTCAAATAAGTGTGAAATGAATCAAAGAAAGTCAAATAGAATAAATTCAAGCTAGGGAATGACCTAAAATTATCAAGGAAAAAAAGTGCTAATAATTTACATATTGATATCTAACAAAATTTTGGAAATGTACAACTCGGAAAAACATTGTGTATATTGTAATTTCAACATTTGGGTAAATAATGAATAAAAGTGTTTATATAGTTCTTAAAAATTACTATAAACCACTTGGGCTTCATGTTGCTTTATACTACCTATGATGATAAATTGACATAAGGTCAAATTATTAGTATATTTAAATTTTATTTAAATAAATTATTAAAAAATAATTAGTTATCAAATATTCATAATAAATTATCATATAGATTGTCCATGAAATCATTTTCACTTCCATTGATTTTAGAATATGAGGTTTAATTTTCACCTATTAAAACATTAATATTTCTAGCACCCATGATTTTTTTTGGGTAGCCCTTGTTGCTTCAAAAACAATTTTTTAGGGCCTTTCCAACATCCCCCAATGTCCTTCCTATCATGTTTCCCAACAATCCTTGGTTTGAAAAATATATAAAATATAAAATGTTTTTAACCCCTATGTGTTTAGTATTGTCTTATGACATTGTATACAGCACCTATGCTTGTATACACATGTGTGTTATACCCACCCACTTGAAGCATCAAATGGGTAAAAATATTCAAAGGACATTATGGGTGCCAAAAATACTAATACTTTAGTAGGTGAAAATTAAATCTCATATTTTAGGATTAATGGAAGTGAAAATGATTTCATGGACATTCTATATAATCATGGATTACCAGTGTTTGGTAACTAGTTATTTTTAAATAATTTATTAAATAAATTTTAAATATATTAATATTTTGACCTTATGCAGTTGATTGTCATTGATAGTGCAAAGCAATGCAAAACCCAAGTCTTTTATAATATTTGTTGTTGGAACCCAATTCAATGTGAACAAAAATTGATTTTTTTTTCTTGGTTGAAAATTTTATTTGTAAAATAAAAAGTATCATTTTTGAAGTTACAAAATGAACTCAATTGTAATCCCAAGAATTCAAGCCCAAAACACAAAATGAAAAATGCAAACTTTGACATCAAATTATGCCTTATTTTCAATGATTTTGCCTTCACTAATGAAAAATGCAAACTTTGGCATCAAATTGTGCCTTATTTTCTATGGTTTTGCTTTCATTACTAGGAAACATGGGTCTATTTAAGGTTCATTAACAAAGATTAGATTTTATTATTCCTAATTAAAATAAATAAAAATTTTGATATTGAAAAAATTATATATTATTAATTATTTACATGATATTAATTTCTATATAACATTGAAAAATAATTATGCGTTGAATAATTTAAATATTATACATTTAAGCTAATTATTAAATAAATACGACTAATACAATGATAAATATATTGATTAAAGATATGTTTAAAATGTGGGTAGATATAATAAAATATTATATATTATCATTAAAAATAAATTTATTAAAAAAATCAATGTTGTTCTTAAGTAGGCTTATTCACAAGTTATGGTATTTGAAACATTTTTTTCCTCAAAACATATTGTTGAAATGTATTAAATAAAAATTTTCATTTTCAATCAGGTTTTTAAAGAATCTTTACAAATTTATGTGTGAAAATTTTGGGAAAAAAAATTAATTCAAATTTAAATTCTATCATTTATACAAATATGAGAAAGATAATAACGCTATGACATGTAAGGTGGTGGATTTGAACAGGCAGATTCAGGGACTGGTTGGGAGTTCACTTGGGAATGCTCGAGGACTAAATTCGAGGAGTGCCAAGATGACCCATTTGAAAATTGGCATACCAACACAAGAGATGAAAAAACATGAAATCAACTAGCATAAAAAATAATAATTTTTGATCAATTAATATGAGTAAAAGTAGGTTAAATTGGTTTCATTTGGCCTCCTTAAAATTTTATAATAATATGATTTTTTTTTTTGGAATTAAAAAAATTCCTTATTTACATTTTTTTCCAATGATGTTTTGAATTTTGAAACCATGGTGGGGGTTAACCCTAGAACTAAAAACCAGCCTATTTTGACATAGCCCTATAACTGGAATTGGAATCGGCATTCACATTGAAAAACCAGAACCAGAATCGGATCCCACTTTTATAAAGGAAAAAAACCTACCCGAAACAATAACCGACCCTATAAATTCTTTGGGAACTGAAACCGCAGGTACCAAAAATATATATCCACCGGTTTTATATATATATATATATAATTATAATTTACTGTGATACTTGAAGTGTATCCATATGGAACCCTCCGGGTATCACAGTAATTTTTATTTTTTTAAAATTACTGTGACGGTGTTTTTGCCAGGTAAAGACCTCGGGCAGGGGCATTCCCAAAATAACCAGTCCTTCGGCCTAGGGGGACCACTTATTTTGGGAATGCCCCTGCCCTGGGGCTTTACCCCACAACATAGAGACATGGCAACCCCTTCCTCGGTTCCCTCCCCTCTTATTTGTATTTCTATGAGTGAAAATCTGACCTCCCCAAGTGGTTTTGTTGGTTCTTTTTAAGACAAGAGTGTTTGAAAGCTCGTCATCCCTCCATGCAACGGCAGGCTTGCGAAGGGAACCCCGCCCCCCATCCCCACCACACTCGGTACGCATCTTGGAGGTTTTCTTTTGAGACAAAGAGCAAGCATTCATTCCCATTGGCTACTTTGTTAGAAAATGCATGTTCTTACCAATTGGAACAACAGCTATCTTTTACCATTTCTTTTGTAAAGTCCCTTGGACCAAAACACTAGGTAACTAACTATGATCCCAATCCCAACTACATTGGTTGAAGTGCGGTTGCCTTGTGGGGGGAGTTCATCATGCCAACAAGATTAGACAAATTGAAGAAAGAAGATTAAAACAATACAAAGTTTTGTTTGGAAACCCTAAACCCTTCAAAGGTGAAGGATTTGCATCCACCCACTATGATATTGTTCATGTGATCTAGAAGACAATGCGGTGATCACATACATGTGCAGATCATGGCTGCCCATTTGTAAATCAAATAGTAACTCCAAAACCAGCTTCAGCACAAATTATATTATTTTTAGAAATGCTGAAATTTTTTTAAATAAAAATAATAATTGAAAGAAAAATGATAATTTGTGAAGGAAAATAATGAATCATTTGGGAATATTTGACATAATTCTATTTTTCAACATGGAATATTCATAATTAATTAATTAATTAATTAATGAGCACAAATGTGCTGAACCTGTACTATTAGCCTTCTGTAGTTTGATTGAGAAATTGGTGGATGGTTTTTGATTTGAGTCTTTGGAAAAGCACTTGTTATACATGATTTTTATGTTCTCATGTTTATCACCATGAAGAAAAGGAGAAGCAACAATGATGATATTGCATTCTCAAAAACAGGCCAATTTGAACCCAACATGCGTGGCCAATGCAAGTCCAATTGTTGAGGAGCCAAATGATAATGGTATGGCATGGATTGCAAAAATGCTTGAAATCTTGCAAAAATGTTAGAAGTGTCAAGTTTCAACCCTATCATTAGATTACGATTTTTATAACCCACAAAAATGTGAAAATGAAATGAAAGTTTTCACAAGGTGTGTGCACATTGCATGGGATATGCTATGAACTGTTCACATAGAGATCCAAGATTTGATTAAAAGTGTTCATAAATGCACTTGTATTCATATTCCCTTGTTGCTTGAGTGGTGCTTAACATGGGGACACGTTACTCAAAATGGTATATATGCTTGGGAAATTAGGGAGGTTGCCTTCCTACCTTTCTCTAAAGGGCTAGCAACATAAGCTAACCAAAGTGATTGATGTTGGAAGCACATTTGCCACTTGGGACATGAAGTTTGGTTAGGTAAAATAGGATGTTTACATATTTCAATATCAAGTCCACATTGACAAAAAGACAAGCCATGAATATAGATGCACCCCCCAAATGTAAAGAAAAAAAGAGTGTAGAGGTCTAGTGGATGAAAGGAAGATAGGGTTAAAACTATGTCCCCACAAACATGCCCCTCCCATTAGCCTAGCCAATATAGGTGATGAAAAATTAAATTAAATTAAAGATATATATATATATATATAGGAATAGGAAAAGAACTTCTACCCAATGAGGAATTGCACCAATAGACCAAGTTTTTTTCTTTTGGGGAAGGTGGGAGGGGCACACATGTTGGATTTTTCGGATTTTTGTTGTTCCCAAGTGTTCCCAATAGCACCTCACATTGTCCCATATGATTGCCCAATGTACTCCTCTTGGAACCAATATAGAGGGGGTCTTCTAATCTAATGGTCAGATCAAATGAGATCCTTAGAAAAAAAGTAGGGTCAAAATATCTTGAATCTAAAACATGAATAAGGGCTCTTGTCTAAAATCACATAGTTCATTTGTAGTCTTGGGTCCAATTTGGGACCAGAGTTAATAATTTAGTTCAGATTTAGATCAAAACTTGGTCGGAAAGTAAGTAGAATCTTCAAGATTTGTATTGTGAATTAATAATTGGGCAGCCCAATTATTTTGACCACTTCAAAGGAGGAAACACCTTTTGCTCTAGAGTTCTCTAACAATTACGCAAGGATGGGACTAAATGCCAAAAAAAGGAGACATACACGAATATTTTAATTGTTTACCGTTAGATATTATCAGGTATCAAATAACACTATTTTATATATCATTCGCACTTGTTAAGTCTACGTAAACTTAATGTTACAAAAAAAAAGCATATTTATTTCATATTCACATACACAATGCTAACTAACACTAGAAATGGGGTAGCATCCTCATTGGCATGGTAAGTTGGTGTTAAGTGCAATGTCAATAAACATTGAATCTTGAAGAAAACAAACATTTATAGAGAAAAACACAATGTTAGGTGAAATGGGTGAAAGAAAACAAGGTTGTAAATGCTAACTTGTTGAACCTTTTATCTCTTCTTGCCTTTGAAGACATACCAGGATACTACAAGCAAAATGTTTGCATGAGTAAAGAAGAATCACAAAATAGAATAATCTTAGATAGAATTGTTTCAATCATAATGACAATTTAAAATTATTATAGATTTATGTATGTTTTATCATGTGAAATTCATGGTAAGTTGTGCTAAGTGATTCAAAAGTTAGAATATTTAAATTTTAAAATTCATCTAATTCAATTTTGATTTTGATTTTAGTCGAGGACTTTTGAAAATGAATAACAAGTGTTTTAAATAAGGACATTTTTTGCAAAGGATTTTCCTATTTCTTGTTTCATACCAACATTTTGATGAAATTATTTGATGAGAACCTAATAGCCACTCTAAAAAATTACTCACAATTTTTGAAAGTGGAATTTTTTTTTTAATATCAAATTTTCAAGAGTCATTTATGACATATAAACGGGGTGTAATGTACATGATTTATAGAACAAAATTGTTGCTTATAATTAAAGAAAGTGAACCTTCAATTAGTGGACATATTTTGATATGCTTTGAAGTTATGATCATTTTTTCAAACTAAACATTGAACAACATTTTTGTCTCCAACATTGAATTGTCGATCCTTCCTTGAACATAAGGTAAATCACACCACCTTTTGAACTTCTCAATTTGCATTTATGCACCTATTGGCCAATGAATCATAAACCTACACACAACATACACTACTCATGAAGCACCAAATAAACAATATATATGATGGTGATAAATATCTCAATATAAGTAAAAAGATTAACACATGTAAAAAATTCTAAATTGCACAAGTCAATCAAATTTCAACATGAATTGTTTACAATATTTTGTGTTTTGTTCAGTAATCAATGGCCTCATTTTCTCAATGAACCAAAGAAAATAGTTTTTCTCATCTTAAAATGTTCAACCATGTGAAATCACATGGTTGATCTATGTTTCATCCAATCGTCAAGATCAAAACTTAAAATTTGATTCATAATTGACAAATGATGAGCATGAAACACAAAAACAACAAGAATGCACCAAAGGGTTGTGGAGTCTATGGTTATACATGATGTGCCAATTCTCACAATGCATCACATTAGTTTAATATCAATGCTTTTTGGTGTCACATCTATCTTAAAATTCATAGGATACCATATAAACATGCCCTAGTAAATTTACACATGTAAACATTTTATCTTTAAAAGAAAAAATATTCCAAAATTACAACTATTTGCATACAATACCATTGTATGTAGATACATTTTGTAAGGGATTCGTAATTTATCTTTTGTGAGATTTAAATTGAGTTTCTAAATCATTCATTAGATGATCTTGCAATATTTTTTCAAGCATGTGAGCAAATTTACATTGGACAAAAAAATTTGTTTCATATTCAATTTGTACACTCCAAGACCGAAATTGAACATGGGACATTTATTTTATTAAATGTATAAAAATTAAATTAATTATCATTTTTTCATGTTATATAATTGGTTTCACATTTGTTTTGATGCCAAAACTGATGTGTTGGTCATGACACCAATGTGAAATTGTCACATCATGTCCATTTGAACAACCATGATGAAATTTCCATATTTTTCACAAGTTGACTCTTAAAGTTCAAAGAAAGAAAAGTGGCTTTTGTGTGAAGGATGATTTTGACATAGCTCAATGTAAAGGACAAAACATCCAGCAACAAGAAATTGTTGATCATCCATGACATGGAAACAAAAGTAGCCACAAAATTAAAACAAAAGATCAAACCTACAATGTAATGACAAAAGATATTTTGAATCAAACTTTTGAATGACCTGACCAAAATGTAACCCATTTTAGACAAAACCTTGCAAAAAAAGAAAAGAAAATAAATGTGGCAAATAAGTAAATCAAAGTTGCATTGTATCCAAACCACATCTTGCAGCAAGAAACAAAACATTTGATGTGAAACATAATTGTCATAATAATTAAATCATTGAAAAATGTAAAAGAAATAAGCAAACCAAAAAACAAAGGGAAAAAAATGTGTACTTATAACTATGAAACAAACTCAATGAAACAAAATAAAAGGACTTAAATGAAAAAAAATTTTGAACAATGATTTTATCATGACCCTAACTTTTGCATGACCAACTCCTAGGATGGATAACAAAGTGTCCTTCTTGAAATGAAAGAAAACATGAAACAATATCCTTTGGGATCAAGCTAAACAAAATATTGAGACATGAAGTGAATGCAAAAATGCCTAAACATTTGGGTGGTATGAGTCTAAATGTGTGGGAGGTAATGTTGGAAAATGAAAACAAGGTTAAATGAACAATCAAATTACCTTGGTTATTTACTTGTAAAAAAAATAGAAGTTAGCAACAAAACCCATCATAAAATCATTATACATTGAATGTTTTTACTTGAATGATCAAACATATGATAAATTTTCACTATATGGATTAAATTTATAATTCCACATTGTATATTTAGGTTTCAAGTAAGTCTTTTAAAATACAATATATTTGTGATGTCTCATTTTTGTAATGAATTTTTTGTTTGAAGTACACGAAAACATGTTTTAATAAAGAGATTATTTTATTTTATTTTATGACACTTTTGAATTTATGACATGAACTTCATATCCTATATATATATATGTCAAAATGCCATTGAACACATATTAACCAATCAATATTTATATCTATTTTTTAGGTTCATTTGCTTGTAGTTTTTTGAAATTAAATTCATATAAACTAATAAAAGGTATTGATGGTACTTGACAAATACTTTTAATTACATTTACTTTATTTTATTTCACTTTGAAAGCACTCCCAAAACTCCCAAATTGACCTTTCAATTTGAGAATGGGAAGTCCTAAGGTGTCTTGAATATTTGAATCAAGTTTTTAAAACCAAAACTTGTCCAAATTGAGCCTCTTTAAACTGTTGTAAAGGTCTTACAAAACATTACAATAAAATGGGCTTTCATTTCCACACTACACCAAAAACATGAAATCCATGACTATGGCATTTTACAAATGAAAACTTAGTTATGTAGTCATATGCAACATGCCTATGTGCCATTTATGTGACTTTAGTCATGATTGTGATGACTACACGACTATGATTACAAGGCTAATAATCATGTTTAAAAAGGTGGAATTACTTGTTAAATACATGTGGACTAGGTAGACAAATAACTAACCTAGGTCAACTAGGGTAGGTACATAGGTTAAGTAGGTAGGTAACTACCTAGTTAGGTTAAATAATTAGTTACACTACATAGGTAGGCTAAATTATGTTAGGTAGATATGTTAAATAGGTAAGGTTAAGCTAGGTTAACTAGTTAGGTTAAATAGGCTATGTAAGCTAGCTAGGTAGGCTAATTGAGTAATTAGGACTTAAAGAATTCATAATAATATGATGACACAACATATCATTTGGTGAAGTGCAATGGTTAAAGATTTGGTTCTTTAACATGGAGTTCAAGTGTTCAAATCATACTTGCAACTTACATATACATGCCTAACTAGGCTACCTAGTTTAACCTAGGTTTCTTGCTTAGCCTAAGTTGCAAAGGCTAGGCTAAAAATCTAAACTCAAGACTAGGTGGGTAACTAAGTATGAAGGTGGGCAAGGTAGTAGGTAGATATAAATATTTATGTTAAGTAATTAAATTATGTGTGTTCTACATGATTGCACAATCATGGAAAAATGGCATTTGTGATTGTAACCATGGAAACAACTAATGATAATTAACATATAAATTTGTTGTGTAATCCAAACGTCCTTTAAACAACTAGATATTAGTCAATTATGTAATCATAAAAGATAGGTTTTGGTGTAGTGCCAAAACAAGGATTTGTAACATAAATTAAATGGCCATTTGAACATGTAGGAATCAAATTCTCAAGGCAACTTTTGGCCACTTAAAATGACAATTTTAAAGGTGAAATCACCTTTGATTGAAGAGAATGAAACATCATTGGAAAAAAAATTTCAAAGGTTATAACTTTGCTTATGAAAGCTATCAATTTAAATGAAAAATGAAAAAAATATGAACTCAAAATTAAACAACTCATAATTTGGCAAATTTGGGATTTTTGTTGGGATTTTTGAAAAAAATGACCATTTTGGGGAACTAAAAAAAAATTATAAGGAGGAAAATTATATCCTTTTCAAATTTTGGGTTGTGGTGAGTCTTATGAATTCGAGTTAGACCATTTTGATTTTAGAATTATGCACTAACCACCTTCTTGTTTAATTCATATAATTTGGCATGTTTGCGGATTCAACTTTAAAAACTCATCCTAGTTTATCCTTAAGCTCCTACATGACCTTCTTGCATGTCTATTTTAAAGTAGACTTATAACTTTCAAAATGGAACAAAAGATGAAGACCAAAAGTAATGTAAAAAAATGTAACTTCACAAAGGACCTTCCACAAATGTAACCAAACAAAAAGAACAAAAGCAAAAAATGTTGTGACCTTAGCCTTGGGTCATGACCAAGGTTGGGGCATGACAAGGAAAACTAGTTAAAAAAGGGCCACATTGTCCTAGGACTCAAAAGCATTCCCATGAGTGTGAGAGTTCCAAAGCGAATCCCAACATTCCCAAATGGATTTTCATTTTGAAAGTTGAAAGCCTTAGGGTATCCATAATATTTGTAATAAGGTTTAAAATATTAAACCTTTTCCAAATTGGACCTTATTTCTAGATTGTTGAAAATGATTTAAAGAATGGATAACTATTGTGGGGTTTAAATTTCCAAATAAAAAATTGAAACATAAGTATTTAAAAGGTTATGAATTATCAAAGTGCTTCCTAAGCACTAAATTGTTTAATAGAAGGGCGAATTAATTTTGACTTGGGAGTTTGATATGTCTTTATAAATGTTTGTCAAGATCTAGAAATTTTCCATTGAGGATTCTCAATTGAAGCTTAAACAACAAAAATTATGAACCCCCAAAGTGACAAGACTCATAACTTGATTCCCACTTGGGAGTCCTGAAAGAAAATGTCATTCAAATGTAGCCCCCATGGGGGGTTGTAGAATATACTATAAGAAGAAGAATGTTCACTTCTACCAAGTTCAAACCATGATGTGTTTTGTGAGTCCAAGCTAACCCATGGTGTGTCCATGCATTGTTTTAATTTCAAATTACATTAATTGTGAAATTTGACATGTCCATGAGCCCTATTGAAAAGTTCAACTTAGTCCCATCCTAAAGTATATTTTTCACCTTGAAAGTTAGGGAATGTGCCTTGGGGTTTGCATTTGTTACAAAATTGTGAATCAACTAGGTTATTTACCATTTGACAAACCTAGGAGTGCATTGAGAAAAAACAACAAAGAAAAGAAAATGAAGTAGAACGAAATGTTGACATAAGAAAAACCAACAATAACAAACATTTAACAAATGGAATAGAGTAGAGTGCCAAATGAAAGGAGTTAAAAAAAAATGCCATTCAATGAAAACCTCACACACTTATGGCAAAACAATGGAACCAAATGCTAACATAAGCAAAAGCAAAAAATGGATAGAAATAAAAGCAATTTGTTTTTGACAAAAGTCAAAGGAGAGCATTGACATAAACAAAAACAAAAAATTGTAGGAAAATGGAATAGAATGGAATGTGAAATGAAAGAGGGTCAAAACATTAAAGGAAAGAAGGGAGAGTGAATGGGTTGTAAGGGGTAGAAGTATTGGAACACCATATTGAAGGTGATTATAAAATAATTGCAAAATAGAAAAAATGAACACTAAGTATGAGTGTCAACTTGTTTAAGCTAGTTTTGTGGCATGGGCCATAATTTATATTAACCTTAGTGTTAAGGTAATAACCTTAGTCATGTTAACACCATATATGTGAGTGGTGTTTTAGTGCAATATATAAAGGGATTACATATCATTTTATGTAACACACATCAAAGGACAATTTAAGTTCTTTTCATTACATCAAAACATGATTTTTGTGATTAGAACATTTTATGATTATGTCATAAATTTAGTTATGTAATAATGTGAACCAAGATGTTTTACTTGATTAATCATGATTATGACTATACAATTAAAGGTCCAACATGACTAAAGGCATAATATGACTACAATATATGAAATTTCCTTCCCCATTAAATGAGATGGGAATTTCTTACAAATACAAGGTTTACAATAAGAAGTTTAAAATATATATATCATTGGGTCCAACAATTTGTAGTACCACAAACAACAAAAAATTCGAAAAAGTTTTTCATGTAGATTTCAACATGCTTGAATGCCTTGCACTTTGAGATTCACAACTCACACCTACAACCTACACAACAACAAACCTCAAAATGGTGTGGGAAGATTTGTTATATATCTATATTTTCATTTCTTCCTTTGAAACATTAAAATACATGCATTTTATATTTACCCTGACCTAATTTTTTAAAACAATTTCTTGGTTTGCATATAAGAAGGGGAAAACCCTACCTATTATAGGGTCAAAGTGCATACCCCCTACTTGTTAAAGATTATAAATAGGAGAAGTAAGGTTGTCATGATGTTGAATGTGCCTTTCACAAAACAAAGTGGCATGTTAAACCAACCAAGTATGGATGCTTAGGAGAATGCTTACCCTTAATTTACATCACAAACTATATATAACACCAATGATTACTAAAGACCCTGTAGTAAGTGATAGAAGCAAATAGATGACACATCATGTTAGAGGAAGGAATGAATGCAATAAAAATAATGAAAAGTTCTTTGAACAAGCCTAGTAGTGATGCACCCCTAGGTTTGTCAACTAATATTGATGGTAAAAGAACTTGTTGATTCCCAAGTTTGCAACAAAATGCAAATCCAAGGCGTGTTCCCAAGGTCCCAAGAAAGAAACTGGGGTGGGAGATTCGGGATGAATTAAGATGAATTCACAAGTAGTTGTTCAAGGTGTGATCAACCTACAAATAAAAAAAAAGTGTTTACTACAAGTTAAAACCAAAGTGATGCATGGACGAATCACAGACAACACTTTCATAAGACTCATCACGACCCATAGAAAGGAACAATCATTTTTTCCCCTATAATATATTTTTTGACTAATGGCAAAGGCTACATCACAATGGCAAATTTTTTTGGGACTCCTAAATTTAAATCCTAAAAATTCCAGATTTTGCCCAAATTATTAATCTTACAACTTTTTTGGCTCAAGTTTGCATATGAACTTTTATTGAAAAAATCTCAAGGGAAAACTTGTAGCCCTTGAAAAACCCTTTCCAACTTCATATCAACACATGTTTGATTTGAATATCATTTGACCTATGTTTGCCAAGTTTTAACAATTGAAGGTTAAGTTGTTAATTTGATTCTAACTTTTTTGGGGCATAATTCCAAACTCAAAACTTCAAATGGAAATGTGAGTTCACTTTCAATATCTATGTTTTAAGACCTTTTTAATGGAATATTGGGGCCTAATTTGGATGTCATTTATCATTTGCACTTTTGTCTTAGACACTCAAGATTTCACAAGACTTCAATTCCTAAAGTGGAAACCCCACTTGGGAGTGTTGAGATTCATTTTCTTACACTTGTGAAAATGTGCTTGAATATCTTTCCCCCTCTTTTGCTTTAACCTTGCTTGTGAGTCAAAGGCTAGGGTTGCAACAAGTAGGTTATGGAACATACCCCTAGCCTCATTTTCTAATCATTTAAATTGCAAGACATGATTTACAAAAAATGGGTAAGCTAGTAATGTGTTAATAAAAAAGGAGGATGTAACAATGGTTGTTTGGACTTTAGATATGTAAAAATGAAAAAATTACCCTACAATAACTCAAGATGAAGGTGGCATAACTTATTCAAACCTACACCAAATTTCGGAATGGTGCACCAAGGAACAATTGGTGGCTTGGGTTCAAGTGTTGATGCCTTGAATTGAATATTTGTCAAATGAAAGGACTCAAAGTTTGTAGAACACAAGGTTTGATTAGCCAATCAATACAAAAAAATGGGTTTTACAATTTGCCCTACAATTGGATTTTTTCCAGTTGCATCAACCACTTGCAACTCCAAGTATTTATATGCCTTAAATCTTATTGAATGAGTTACATCAATTGCATTAGACATGTTGTAGCATATATGATTAGGAAATACATACAATTACATGCAAATAAAACATAATTAAATGTCTAGGCTGAAAATTTTGGTGCCATGTCCAACTAGTGAAAAAATTTAAGTCAATGTTAACATGGCATTTATGTGGATCACTATTCATTGACATTATGGACGAGATGTTAAAACTATAAAACATTAGATTGTAACTTTTAAAAACGTTCATGGTATTAATTTGTAATTATTTATGATTAAAAAAAGGACTACTATGTAACTAACAAAATATTATTTTACTGAAATTATCAATTTGTAATACATTTAAATTCTTTTTGGCAACTAAGGTTTTGGCAATAATATTATTTCACAACTTATGTAAAAATATAATTATAATTTTATATAGTTTTGTAAGTATTGTAATGCCATGAGAACATTTTTCACCATTGTGTTCAAGAAACTTTGCATGCAGATAATAATTGTCCAAATTGTGATACATACTATAAAAGTAGATTCCATCAAAATTGAAAAAATAAAATTTGATTTGAAATTGTATGCATTGACATCCAAGGTTGGAAAATATATTGCAAAATTATTTAAACAAATGATCCTTTCTATTGAAATAAAATTTGACTATAAATCTATAATGCCCAAGCTACAAGTATGGCAAAGTTTTATTTTTCCCATAGAAATGGTCATCATGAAAATGATGAACCATAACAATCAAATATTGTCATTTGATTTATAATTAAATTGTATTTCCATTTTGTGAAATGCCTTCTATGTTGTTTAAATGGAAGCAACCATAATTTTTTCATTCCACCTTATCTATTTTTGAAATATGCCATATTTTGATATTTAATGTCACATATGAAATGGAGTCAATACCATTTAGATAACCTTGTAATCCATAAGGTTTCTAAATGTCCATATTTTCAATTCAAATAAAACTATATTTCTACAATTGTTATGTTGCTAATTTTATCACTAAAATGCAACATACATATCACATTGTGACTTGATATAAACTAAACTACAACTTGCACACAATGGTGGGTTTCAAAACAAAATGCATCACATAATTGGTGTATTAAAGTTAAACTTCATCATATTTGGTCTCTTGCTTCACCTTTATTGTTTTGACATTTGCCTTTTTGCATGTTTTGGTTTGATTTACTACACAATAAACAATGGCACCTCTAGTGAGATAGTTATTAGTAAACTAACAAAAATGTAACATGTAACATTGCATACATTTTTGTTTAAAACTTTTATTTTCAATTGCAACCACCATTTTAATTTTCAAAAACCTTACCTTGTATGTAGAACTTTGATTTTGATGGACACAATTAACATTATCAATAAAGCCCTATAACACAAGAATAATGAAAGTTATTATAAATGCACAAAATAACATGTGTTTAAACAAACTAATTTACTTCAACTTCAACCCAAAATCCATATGTTTAAACAAATGAACAAAGATCACACAACATGTTCGTCACCACCAAATTTTTCACCCATCCCAAATCTCTCATGATCATTATAAATAACATCTTACAAGTGGAATTTTAAACAAAATGGATTTTTTTTCCACACCATTTTTATTTAATACAAATAAAGAAAAAAAATTTGTGACCTATTGTCATGAATGACATCCTCAAACATGATTGCCAATTGATTATGACCAACATCATCATGGATGAATTTCATCAATGCACATTCATTTTCATCCATAATAAATATTTTTCATCAACATGGATGAAACTCATTTATCACCATCTATTTTTCAGCCATAATGGAAAAAGTTCATCCAACACTATCCATTTTTCATCCAAGAAATTTAATTTGTATTTTATGAAAGTTTTCAAGAAAGTTTGTTGGATGGTGGACATATGGAACCCTTCATGGAAGCTTCCTTGACTTAACCTCAAAAGAATACAAATAGAAATAAAACCCTCATTATATTTTTTAAATCAACATTAGTTTAAAATATGATTTTGCACCATGACATTATTTGTTTCATTTCATCTTCATGTTTTAATATGTTATCAAAATATATTTCATTTGAACTTCATTTTTAGCATTTGCATAGTTCATGTTATGTTTTTGATTTTCATGTTCCATGTTTGGATTTAATTTTAAGGCTACTTTTCCCATAATTTGTTTTGGTTTTCATGTATCTTGGAAATCCTTTTGTCTTCATAGCTTTTGCGCTCATAACACCTTCAAGCCTTCATGCTTTGTAAATGAACAATAAGATTTGCAACAACTTTTCATCTTTAGTTCTATGAAAGCCAAAAATACAAAACTAATCTTAGCTCTATGTATCACATATGATAGTTGCATCAACAAAAGATCAAAAAGTGCACAAAATGCTTTAAAAGATTGACCCTTTCCTTTCTAGTTCATTTGAATTTCTTGAGAATAAACATAAGGTGCATGAAGGTCATTGATGCAAAAGGGGAGATCTAATAACTTATTAACACATGTCATTTAGAATGTGACATTTTAGTTGCACCCAAGTCTTGAGAATGAGAATGGTTGTTGATTACAAATTGTGTATAGATACATGTAGCTAGTGGATTCCGTCTCATTTTTACCTTTTTTGGGGTGAAAGACTACGTGATGATTACATCAAATTTTACAAATTAGGGAAGTGCGGGGTGATGCAAAAAAAACAAGCTTAAATGACCAAAATTTTCTTTTGAAAAAAATCATTTATTTAATTTATACCCAATGGAATTTCCCTCACTAATCAACATGTATTGATCCTTGATGGGCATGGTACATCATGTGTCACCTTATAAACAATAGAGCAAAAACAAGGGTTGGATTGGATATATGATCACATCACTTTCACATACATTGCATGCACTTCATCTTTTAAATGTGTCTTAATTCAAAACTATCAAAATAACATTCGAAAAAATAAGAGATGAGCTATGATTTGAAACAATATTTACATTGAAGTACATTTACCCTAGGGAATGGATGACAATATTTGACCCAATGAGATGTACATAATTACATATTAAATGAAAGGATAAATGAAAGCTATAGTGGCTCATTTTTGGCAAATAAAGCAATTCTTAAAACTTCGTTTTTTGGGATTAAATTGAACTAAGTGATCATTATGAGATGAACTAATGAAATATATGTGAACAAAATCTCAACTAGACATCCTTTTTACATTAAATAGCTTGAAAAGCCTCCTACCATATGCTCTTAGAACACCTTAGATTTTACTACCACTTTCCCTTATAGATTTTTTTTGAATATATTTTAGACAAAATTGATTGATTGATTGATTTCATTATATACTTGATTAATTGTTTTGATAAGATGTTGAAAATTTCAGATACTTTATGTTTGCAATTTCAATTGTGCAAGTGATTGTCTTGCTTCACTTTGAAATGTGTCATATTTGTGTAATTTATTGAATTTTTACCCTAAAGTTTACCCATTTATGGTCGCATGGCATTATCTATAGGGAAAATGATGAAATATTTACCTCTACCCTTACATTGCAAACAAGGTAAATAAATGTTCATCATTTACATTTACTCAACTCGTGTATGTTTGTTGAAATGTTGTATTTTATTCTTATGGGTCGGATATATTAAAAATGGATATATTAAAATAGATATCCTTGCTCAACACTGGTCTGGACCCGGCCTTCCCCCAACACATAATTAGGCACTGAGAAATTGGAAATCCAATACAAAGAACTTGACAAGAAGATGCGGAATCACTGATGAATACATACGGAGAACTTGACAAGTTGATGCGGAATCGCTGATGGAATGAATACAAACAAAGAACTTGACAAGTTGGCTCGGAATCGCTGATTCATCAGAACCGAAGGTTGACCAAGTAAGTTCGAAACTGTAGTCAGCAAATAATTTCTTTCCTAACCATAATACCCTAAACCCTAGTACCTAACATGTACCTTATCTGGGTATGTAAAAGATGGGTAGGATTTTTCTAGTGCATGTGGAGGGCATCTCACCTTACAAGAGGGACAACATTACACGGAAGGTGTCATAACCCCCTCTTCTCAAATGAATCACAGCCATCCGTTTATGAAAACAAAATTCTATGAATTCTTTTATGCCGGGTTCCAAGACTAAGGACCTTGAATGGGGCTTTCCGAGAATTTGGTTCCTTCGCTCGACTCTCATGTCATGATGAATCGGGCTTTACGCTGGGGATGTCAGGGCCTTCTTTTACTCAAAATCATAGCCCTTTAATATTCTGTCAAGGACCTCAAATGACGGGTCGTTTCTGGGAATTTGGGTCCCGCACTCGACTTGGCTCCTGCTTTGCACTGGTCCCTCATCACAGAACGGCCCCATTCTAGGTCCTTAGAATCGTCCCTACACATATTAGACTCCGGCCGGATTCGATCCCCAGGAAAGCCTAACGAGACAGACTAGGTAGGCAACTATGGAGAGCCGGGCCGGGCCGGGCCGGGTTTTGAACTGGCATGTAACCGCTGCGTTCAAATAAAGATAGCGTTAAAACTACGTTGGAAGCAGCGTGGCCCCCCACACTTGACCCGTCCCACCCTTTCACTTCCCTCCCACTTCTTCTTCTTCTTCTTCATGGGCTTGTGTCCCTCGCTCGTTTTCTTTTAAGAATTGGCGCCAGTTTTCTCTCTCTGTGTCTGTGTTGTTCTGCCCACTGCAACTCCTCCTCCTCTGCTTTCTTTGTGCGCGCTACCGAGACTCCCTCATTACTACATCCTCGTTGGAATTTATTTTTTGTCTCGATTTCTTCTGTTTTCTCTTCCTCTTCCATTTTGCTTCCGGTTTGTTCGTTCCTCATTTTAAGTACAGGTGGATCGTTGAAAAAACTTCTCTATTATTGTTGCTGCTCTTCCACCAAGGGAGACGGACAGAGGTCATCATCTTTACGTACACAACTCCGGCATGGTATCTAATTTTCTACTTCTGCTTCTTTTACTGGTTGTGCAATGTTGAAATTACAGAAACAATTGAGTTTTGTTGATGATAGTAGTAGCTGGTAGCTCGTTGATTATCGCCGCGGCTGTTTTTTTGTTTTCTGGAATATGTTTTTACGCTCATTTGCTGGTCAGCGGGTTTGATGGAATCGGACGTTGTTTGTACCGCACGTGCTTGGATCGGTCGTAGTCAGTTCGGATGTTGTCGACTCTGCAGCTTTGTAGGCAGTATGGTGACTGAGCCTGAATTTAACTTTTGTGATGCGCGGAAATGGATATTGTAATGGAGTTCTTCGTGTTTTTTCCGTTTTGTTCTTATGCTGCTCTTATCGTCCTTCAATTCTGCGGCTGCCTTGTATGGTTTGGGGGCTGTCATTTGTCTTGCACTTGGTTTTCTCGTACTTAAAATCGTAAGAATCTCCATATATTGTTTTCTTGTCCTTGAATCAGCTTTCATACAGTAGCATCGTTTGCTGTTCAGAGTCTAATCCACGCGTTGATACTTCCATGACGACCTGTACATAAAATAACCTGTGCCCGATTTGTGTTTTTTTTCTTGAAGGCTTTGCCAGGGCAGCTAACTCCAGATAATTGCCCAAGTTTCAAGCTCGTGATTGTTGGTGACGGAGGCACAGGTATTGGGGGCTTGACCTCTGTTATCTCTATTTGTGCAGATCCTAGGTGCTTGTGCTGGTTGCGATCTTCCCAGGATGCATTTATGTGTTTGATGCTATTGGAATGCATTTGTGCTGGATTTCATTTCTCTGCATCTGATAGAAGTACAACTCCTAGTTTTGAGGACTTTGATCCATTTGCTAAACAACGTCTATGGTGGAGGGCAATAAAGTGTTTGTTGTATTTTTCAGGCAAGACCACCTTCGTGAAACGGCATTTGACTGGTGAATTTGAAAAGAAGTATGAACGTAAGTACTGAAGAGCAGTCATGCTGTTGTCTGTTTGTGTGTATGGCAATCTTCAGGCAAATTGAATAGTAGTACAGTCACAGGATTAATGGCCTTTCTGAGTAGTCTGGCTGGGAGAAGTGCTTCACTACCATCCACTTTTCCTTTGAATTGAATATCTTGTGATAGATGTGTAGGAGCAATGGTTATTATGTTGAGGTTACTCATGTTGCTTTTTGCATGTATGCAGCCACTATCGGTGTGGAAGTTCATCCTCTTGACTTCTTTACCAACTGTGGGCGCATCCGGTTTTATTGCTGGGACACAGCTGGCCAAGAGAAATTTGGAGGTCTTCGTGATGGCTATTAGTAAGTTTTTATTTCCAATGGAACTTCTCTACCTTATGATGATCATTTCTATGGATATGCATCAGTCATTTGAAACCTGGTTTGAAACTTACTTTTTGACCCATTTACACTGTGTTTCCTACACCCAGCATTCATGGGCAGTGTGCCATCATCATGTTTGATGTGACTGCAAGATTGACCTACAAGAATGTTCCAACATGGCATCGTGACCTTTGCAGGTGAGCAAATCTGGCTCCAGGGTCTTGCTATGCACAAGTTGTTGGTTGTATCCTTCTTTTTTTGTTGTGTATGCCAATCTTAGCACACCTTAAAGTCATATGTCATTGTGCAGGGTATGCGAGAACATTCCAATTGTGTTATGTGGAAACAAGGTTGATGTGAAGAACAGGCAGGTGAAGGCCAAACAAGTGACTTTTCATAGGAAGAAAAACCTGCAGTATTATGAGATTTCAGCTAAAAGCAACTACAACTTTGAGAAGCCTTTCCTGTACCTTGCAAGGAAGCTTGCCGGGTATGTTCTTTCACCAGGCAATTTTGACCATTGGTGTCACCCTTTGCTGCAGAATTGTACCTTCTATTTGATTCTAACCAATTTACTGCATCTGTGATATGCAGATTTTGCAAACAAGAAAGAATTCGTTTGACATCTTGCCTACTATTCTTAATTTTTAGTCCATCTTGTAAGAGGTATTTCATTTGCCAGTTCTTTCGATCTCATAGAGCCATCTGCCACATGCAGGGATGTGAACCTGCACTTTGTGGAGTCACCTGCCCTAGCCCCACCAGAAGTGCATATTGACATTGCTACCCAGCAACTGTAAGTTCTTTTCACTTGATGTGGCCTAATACTTGCAAGTATCCTGACTCTCCTTTTTGAAACTGATTAGGTTTGAAATTATTTGGAACATGATTTACGATGCTTTGCAGCATACCTTCTTTTCAAAGATTTCATCTGTGTGCTGTGGCAGATATGAGGCAGAACTTGTGCGAGCTGCTGAACAACCTCTGCCTGATGATGATGATGAGGCATTCGAAAGCTAGACCTACTAGATTTGTCACTGAATTGGAAATGCTGTCACAATAGACGTAGTCCACGTCACTGCATCACAGTCTACCAAATGCCCTATGTAGATATATCCATGATAATTTCAAATCCGTGTTGGTTAGCAAGGCACGTGACTGGTATGTGTCTTGAAACCTTGAAACTCAACTGTTTGCATGATTGTCTTCTGGCACAGGATACTAGTGCAAGTTATGGGCAATAAGTAGATTTTGTGAAATTCAGGCAAATGATCTCCTGTGGGGTTTGTATTGTTTCTGTTTATATCTGTGTACTTCCCTTTGATACCAGAATGTCTCATCAGTTGTCAGTGCACCTATAGTAATGATGGAGAGGCCACAGAAAAGCTTTTAATAAAATAGTTTGCAAATGAAGAGCTTGTGTTTATTATAACAGGTTCATGCTTGTCTTCTTCAGCCAAATTATACACTTTTGCATATCAACTTGTTCAAATTTGATTGAAACATCATGTGCATCCCATGACAAACTTTCTCACCCATTGTTTGTATTCACATGCTTTTGCTAATGCTTGTCTAATGCATGAGCCTTGAATGGTCTCATATTCCAAGCTACCAAGACAACAAAATTTAGCCAACAAGCAAGACTTGACATTTCAATTGCCAATGGAGATATCCTTAGGTTGCTTCTTCATGCACTCAGAGAAATTTCCTAGTGTAGGTGGAGGCCCTATATCCATGAATATTCCTCCTAGGAAAAGAAGAGGGATATTATGCCTACTCCTTAAGAGTGGAAGGGGTCTTGTAGGAGTGGGATCTTATGCCTACAAGACCCTGTCCACTCTTGAGTAGGCATAAGATCTGTCCCCCTTAGAGCATAATGGTACAAGCCTGCCTGTGCCTCATGATCTGCCTTTGTTAGGTTCATGACAACCTTCACGTCGTGCATTGTGATGGGCAAGGTCCATCCTGCGCAGTCATTGGCCCTATGGAAATGCTTTCATTAACCCAATGAATCCATAACCCTTTGCTGCTTGGATGAAGATTTCATAACCACTCTTTTCATGGATGAAAACGGGCTTCTTCATTCTCACGAGGGATGGTTTAGGGTTGGTAATTGGCTTGAGCATGCCATGAATAGTCTCTACTGTTACCTTGTCCATGACCAATGAAAAGCTTCTTCTACTTCTCCGCATAAAAACTACCATCTCAGGCAAACGTTTTAGGTACTGTTTTGGTTGCATGCTATTTTTCTAGACTGCTTCTAATGATAACCGAGCATTGTCTAATTTCAGCATTGTGCCTGGTGGTTATGATAATTACCTTAGACCTTAGAAGCACCAAAAAAATTGTTTGTCCTGAAACAAGTTGAGGTAGATAACAATGACCTTCAATGGTATTGTACTTCATTGAAGCTTTCCAGACCAAGGTACTTTTGGGTCAGAGTGAAGGAGCAACTCCAACCAGCACACCCTCCACTCAGTGTTTTTTTTTAAGGATTTTCAGAGGAGGCCTAGGTGGCAAGGTTTTTCCAACCCATGGCTAACAAGTGGCAGCCTTTCAAATTTGAGCCTAGATTGTTGAAGCTAGGTGTCAAAGTTTTTCATAAAAACTTGGCTAGGCTATGTTTTATTTCGTAAATGGTTGTTGGCTATAAGGTCCTTATGCTTCTCAAATTTTGTAGGCTATTACAACAAGTCAAATGTAAAATTATTGGCAACCAAATGCAAAATGCAGTAGCAATGGGACCACCAAAATCTTGATAACTCAAATAATTGCAAGTCATGTCAAGTTAAATTAATTACAAGTGACATCTCTTAGAGCAGTTGAACCCCAATCCAAATGGACCCTACCCATTGTAGTAAGAGATTGCCTGCAAAAAAAAAGAGAAAGATAATAGATAAGTTTTACACAAAAAAACACACCACCTGCCACCAAGGTCAAAACTCCAATGCATAGAGCCACCAAACAAACTCAAAAACATACAAAAACTGCAAACATCAACAAATGCACTAAGGTATAAAAATCAGAAAATGCAACGATGTGGCAAAAATGAATGCATATGGGAAAACATGATTTAGGGTTTTGTTGTAGGGGTTTGTTGTGTAATTTTCGTCTCTACTATACATTTATAGCCTTTCGATTATTCTATTGTTCCCAAGATTTGATAGCTGTAGTAAATGGGAAAATTTCCATAATGTAAAAGCTTTATGCATACATCTACACCACGAGATCCAAATGGGCTATCAACTGTTTTCTCAATTTGCTCTTCATGAAAGACAAATTAGAAAAACACCTATCATCTTCCACGTTACCTAAGACCATAACTATGGACAGCTCCACCAACTTTAGCCATTATGATAACTTAGAACAAATAATTTGATTAGTACTTAACAATGCCCACATCCTAGAGCATGGATTACAATCTAGGGAAGGTTTCATTGCTATAGTAGAATTGGCCAACATTGTCACTTTGAAGAAGGAAACTTGTGCTTCTAACTTCAACTCATCAAGCAAGGGAGGGATGTACATTTGGTTGGCCCCAATGTTCTTTCCATGACAACAATAAGCCTTCAAAATGCTTAGATGTGCCAAGAAAATTTGTTCAGCTTTTAGTTGAATCCAAAACCGAGGATAAATACCCCAATTGCATTCATAATCTCTTGTGAAGGGAAGTGTCACTACAACTCTTCAATTAAATCCCGAAGAGCATGATTGCACTATTTTTTCACATCTTGCACTGCCAAAAACCAATCAATTCTAAACACCTAGTTCAAAACACATGTGATTGTGCACCTTTTAAATTGCATATAAATACGTCCATAAAACTGGAAGGCTACATATTCAAGCCTAGTGCTTTGGTTAAGAATCCAAGCATGATGCAAAACATCATTTGAATGTTCCGTCATGTCTAAAAATTGTCCAAACTCCTTCTACCCATACATGGTCTACTGATCACAATACATCTAATATAGTTGCACCTCACATTTTTTGATAGTAACAACAAAATTGCATATAAAAATGTCCTAATTTTGAGCAAACTTGGACAAACCTAAGACAAATTCTAGCATGGGAATAATACATGTCAGTCCCAATAACATTTCAGCATCACAAAGCAATTCCAAATCTATTTTAGATGTGTCATGGGATGCTTGTTCATCAAACATTTGAATCACAATTGTTTTTTATTCTATCAAAATCCATTTTGCAGATGAAAACATTAAAATCCAACGTGTCTTCACATTGTAAAGAATCTTCAAAGCCTTTTGCTCCAAAGAATTTCCAAGCTTGCATCTATCCAAATGTCGCTTAAGAGATAAAGAATAGTAGTTGTAGTTGATTGTAACATAGCTTCAATCTTAAACATTAAAGGTAGTTTTGACAATGTTTGTATTGTTAAGTTTGTCTGATGTGCAACACAATGTACCCCTAGCATGTAATGGGCAAATTTCTCCTTCAATTGTGTTGTAACAACATTTTTTACACCATGGAAAACTAAAATTCCATTTGCACCAAAACTTATGAGTTTTGAAACAAGGTCAGATTCTAATAATCCCCCATATTGAAGCACATTGTCCACTATAACCTTCTTGAAGTTATCTATTGCACCACCATTGATCAATTGTTCCAAGGTCGGTAAAATAGGGTTGTGCTTCCAACCATCAACAAGGTACACATGAACACCTAGCCAAGATTGGCAATCCACAGGGTATCTTCATTGACAAAGATAGAAATGAACCTTGCTTTCCAAACATCCATTCGTGTGTTTTTTAGCACAATCTTGTGCATGCATTTAGCCATGATATAAGCACTTGAATCGCTCCAATGGTGTTAGGGGTTGTTTGGCACTTTGACAAAAGCAAACAATTGCCACATACTCTCATAATTCGTAAGTTGGCATCCTTGCTGTAAAAGGTGGAAAATTGTGACAAACTACAAAAACTTCCACTTCTTTTTAGTGTGCAAACTAGCATTAACCTTGTCAATTATATAACCTCTTGCATGCATTGTAGCAAACTATTGTTTTTTTTTAGCATGTTTACTATTCAAACTCATAAAATATTTTCCCACCTTCACACCAAACTCTGCAACTTTACAACAACCTTTCATCACCAAGCATGTTTTTATAAGCCATCAAACTTCGAGATAAACAACATATTTTTCATTTCAAAAAAACTACAAACCTTAAACTTTGCCATGGATAGTTTGTCATTAAGACCCATCATTGCCTCTGCCCAAGGCAATTTTGTAGCCCAAATATCTTGAAACACTTTGTTAAGTTTCCATTCAACCTTCCTAGCTTTCTTTGGCTTTGGAACAATAAGGTCAAAATCAAGTGAAATAGGTTCTTCAACACCAACAATAATGCTTGAAGAAGAAGCACTAGTTGTAAATAAGGATTTGTTACTACTATATTATAATTCTAGGGAAGGGGGCAACAAAATATTTATTTTGCCACAATAGACTTGGAACCAGAGGAAGGATTGATGGGAACTAGAAAAAAAAAATGCATGAACGTAAAATTCGCAAGAGGTTTTAGTGGAGCCATTAGAGATGGCATGTAAAAAGACTAGATGACAATTCCACAAGATGTGAACAAAACAACAAACCAAAAAGAAATGAACAAGTAGTGAAAATTTTGAAAAACTAAAACAATTCAAGTTCAAAGGTTTAGGGAATTTGAAAACCTAAAATAAACCTCAAATTTTGAAAGTTCAAAAAAAGGTCAATGAACACAAAAAACCTTTTTAATTTTTTCAAAGGTTAAATGTTTGAGCTCAATACCTGAATATGCAAGTCATCCATGGTGAAGGTGGAAAATTTAAATAATTTTTGTTGACACATTCGAGTAACACAAAATTACAAACAATGTTCATTAGTCCAAAATCTTTGCAATAATCACCAAACCTGAAGTTTGAATTTCATAAGTCTGTAAGGTCCAAACTCCAAACTCTAAACAAAAACTATTTAAGCAACAAGCTTAATGCAAGATCCTAATTCCTAGCTTCAACAACAAGAAAACAAATAATTGCCAAACTTAAAGCTTGATTCTCATTAATTTGCAACATTTAGATTCCAAACTCCAAACACAAATTACATAAGTAGTAAGTTTAATGCAAAATCTTGGCTTCAACAACAAAAAAAAGCAACAAAAACACATTCAATTTACAAGGAAGATTTTTATTCACCTTAAACCTCCAAAGTTTGTGGTCATTGTGTAGTAGCCATTGTGCTCCAATGGCAGCTACAAAGTCTAGACCATTGATGCTTAAGAACTACTAATAAGAAAACTATGACTTAAACAAGTAGAGGCGACATCTTATTAGAACATGTCGAAATTGTAGGTAACATTGTGGTAGAGCTGATAAAAAAAAGAGCAACCATATTGCAACTTTGTTTTGCAAGACCTTACAAACACAAACGTGCTTACAACAACACAATGACAACTTGTGACATGCCTCCTTTGAAAGGCTTGGCATCTTGTGGTCCTCTTGCATTATACAAACTAGCAATCATTTCTGTTATATCAATATATTGATATAAAAAATGGCCTTTTTAAAAAAAAAGGACATCGGATGGTGACAATTTGGACAAAATAACGACCCTAATTTTGGGCAAGGAGGTAGAAAGATTTTATTTTTTTTAGGTCAAAAGTATGCAAGATTTTGCCACTAAAAAAAATGTTGTGCTAAAACCTTTCATAGGTTAGTAAAGGCCATGAACTTTTAAACCCCATATTAGGATTGATTCTAGGGTTAATTTATGTTATTTGCAAGAAACACAAATTTACCCATGTGCATACTTGTTGGAAAATGTCCCACCATTAAAAGATCCTCAATTAATTATTTTGGCAAAATGGCTACAAATCAGGGCTTGGATTAATAAACTAATGCAAGTGGATGCTATTGTAATTGGTTCACACACCCATCAATTTCGGTAGTTGTGGATTAACCTAACACCATTAGAGGTGATCCAACAAGCATATCAACTCATCATCAGGTTGCCCACATGCTTAGTGGATGACATACTAAATTCATGATGCCCATTCATGTGCAATTCATCATGATCACCAGATGCCTTCAATTGTGGTCAATAGAATAACCTTACCAACCTTGTTGAATTTTCTTCACTCTCATGCATTTTGGGATGAAGGCTCGAGGGTGATTTGGGATTTTAATTCCTCCAATATGGAGGAGTTTAATGTAGATGAAACAAAACAAACCATGAGCTTTTACATTTACACCATAGCCATGCTAGGCATTTATGAAAAAATCATAAGTTGATTATGGGGCAAATTATGGACCTTAAGTACCTCACATGGTTTTTTAATTTGGTCTTCGCCAAACAAGCATGTTTGGCACATTTTTTTCACACCCACCCACCCTACACATACATTTGTTGCATCACCAATTGGGATTCCCATGTTGATGCCAAGGGGGGGTGTTGTTGTAACAACATGAGTTGTACATCCTTATCATATGCTAGATTGTGAATGCAATGAAAGATTTATGGGTGTTGAGAAGGAGGTTGGTGATGTGGGGTGTCATGGATGCCAATGCCATGGAGTTTATTCATTTGAATGTTCATCCATGTATTTAATTTTTAATTTAGTTTCAGTTCACTCTTAGTTAACTTCAAATTAAGTTTTAGTTCACTTGCACTTAATTCATAGTTCAATTCCAATTAACTTTTAGTTCACTCTAATTAAGTTTTAATTTAAGTCCAAATTAATTCCTAGTTAACCTCTAGTCAACTTTGAAGTTAAATCCCAATTAACTCATAATTAATTCAAAGTCAACTTTTAATTTAAGTCTTAGTTAACTCATAGTTGACTCTTAGTTAAAACCCAATTAAATTTTAGTTAACTCATAGTTGACTTTCGATTATGAAGGTTCTCAAGAAATTTCTTTATTCGATGCACACATAGAAACCTCCTTGGAAACTTCTTTGAAATAGGTCCTCAAAAGGGTATAAATGAAAGTAAGACCCTTTATTTCCTTAAGTTTGTTCAACACTAGTCTTAAGCATGATCTTGCACCATAGCCTTGTCATGTTATTTTCATGTTCATGTTTGCATATGTTAGCATAATAAAGATATGTTTTCACATTTGTTTTGCACATCTCGTGTTTTTGTTCTTAGTTTTTGTGTTCTTATTTTTTTATCACATAATCTTGTCTTGTTCTTTATTTGAAAGTTAGACTTAGACCTCTTTTTTAGTCTTTGTTCTTGTGATTCATCATGTCATTGACAAGGGGCGCCAAAATAGTGCAACACCTTCCAATTTTGCATAACAACCATAGGTCATGCTCTCAACTTTAAGTAATGGGGATAATTTATCATCCCAATCTAAGGTACCCTTGACCATAACCACATGGGAACTAAATATTGGTCTAACAATTATAGAGAATGAAATGCGCAGAACATGATGGCTATTGCAGGATTATGTTGGATGTTTTGTTTTCAACTTGGAAAAATTGGGCCAATAAAAGGGATAATAGGTCCAAATTATATTAGAAATGATAATCCAATTTTTAGGAAATGTTATAAGCTTAGTGAGGTGGAAATGGCTTTAGTTTAGGTTTGGACAACAAGTTATTAAATGCCCTTACAAAATTTCAAAAGGTCCTAGATCAAATGTTGGTGGGGTTTTATTTTTCTAAATGTTACATTGATGACGTCATTGTTTAACTAACCCTAGGAAATCACCTATTGTATCATTCGCAAGAAGTGTTTGGAAGATATAAAGAACATAACCTTAAATTTCATCTAAATAGGTGCCAAATTTTCATATTCATGTTGAGTACTTAGGTCACATGATTTATCCAAGTGAATTGGGGGTTCATAAGGCCAAGGATGTTGAAGCGATTTCAAAAATTCCCCGATCAAGAAATGTTCATTGGTTACGAATATTTTTAGGCTTATGTAACTATTATTGAAGGTTGGTTAAAAGGTTCAACAACATTGGCAAACCTTTGACCCAATTGACAAGGATTAACCATGAATACATATGGATTGAAACACAAGAACATGCCTTTCAATAGTTGAAGGCCATATTCATTTCAACTCCCATTTTGAAATGAACCATATGAGGACAACCATTCCAATTACACATTGATTAGAACACCATAGGGTTAAAAACTTTACTCACCCAACTTGATGATGATAGTTGAAAATTCATGGTGGCACAATTGACAACAACAAGGTGAAGGCCAAGTACAACTCATATGTGAAGGAATGCCTTGTTGTTATTTGGGTAGTTTCATCATTATGTAGGCGATACCAAGATGGCATGCCTCCACATACTTATGTACTTGTTTGGGTGCTCTAGGGATGCACCTCATATTGACATGAATACTAAGGATTCCCATGGTGTGAAGATTGTGTTAGAAGGTGATGATGCTTTTGACATACATGATGATGCATTTGTTATTGCATATTTAGAAGTGGGTGAAGTTTTAATTGGATTAACATCCAAAGAATGAAACCATGTTATGCATGGGGCCAAACAATTCAAGTGAGAAGGTGATTCCTTCTTACAAATGTGGGCAAATGGACGAATGTAGGTGTGTTTCACCCAAAACAATGTGAAAACCTTGTGTGACATGCTCACAAGGAGTTGGGCTATTTTGGGGTTTTCTAGACTTATAATTTATTTTAGGCACAACATTGGTGGTGAAGGATGCAACTACAAGTTGAACAATTTGTGTGTTCAATGTGTGGTGTGTGATTAAATGTGGGCATCATTTAATGCACCTACACCATATCTACAACCATTTCCCATCATGGGGCTTAAATATTGATGAAATTTAATTTTTTTCAACCCATTAATTTAATAGTGACAAAATTGGTATGTTTTGGTTGTGATTGAATAATTTTTGAAATGGCTAAAGTTGGTGCCATTGCCATATTATAGTAATGAGGGTGTTGCATATGCATTTTTTGGGCAAGGTGCTTAATAGGTTTAAGGCTCCAACTAACGTATTCACCAACCAAGGTATGAATTGTTTTTGGGGAGTTCCAAAATTTGATAAATCATTTCACTACTTCGCAAGACTATATTGAGGTAGACAAGTTAATTGAACAAATGACATGGATGTTATTTCATGAGCTTGCAAACATGAGCATGAACAAGTGAGCATGAGCAAAGGAGTAAGACTAAACTTTTTTGGGAATATTTTTCCCACATCGATGAAATATTTGAATAATATTTTTTGACACCTAGGATAAAATATTTTGTGATGTGGAGGAATATTTTGCCAATTGTTCATGGATGAATGATATTTATGGATGAAAATGTGGATGACAAATGAAAATGGATGAACTTTTTTATGAACATTGGCAAGAAGTTTTTTTTGGCAAAAATCAAACAAAAGAAACAAGATTGGAAGAAATTTATGTTGGTTTATTTAGAAAAAATCGTCACATGAAATGTTGAAATCATATTTCAACTAATACTTCATATTTCCTTAATACCAAGTATATTTTGTTTTGCAGCATCCAAACCATATAAAATTTCAAAATAATTCAAATTTAGTTCCACATAAACTTGTTGATCCACCAAAAGGTATGTGTCAATTCAAACACGACATGTTCACCACAAAGAGGTATGCGCCCATTTGGAATTGAGACATTATGAAATAGCCCATGACACATTACCATCTAAAGCTTTTTTATAATTTTCATTCACTCTTTCAACCCTTGGGGTTACTTGCACAATGAAATTGCATTCTTTCCCCTTCTACTACTAATTTGCATGTTGAATATTTCAATTTGCATTTTTTTGCATGTGTACTTGCTACTTACAACCCTTCTTCCTAAATTGTGTGCTTACAATTGTAAAACCTTTCTACTACAATGGCAAAAAGATAATTGTCACTAATTGTCACACCAAACACATTGGAAACTATGATTGAATACATATTAATATTAAACATATTAGATAGAATCTGTGAGATGACAAAAAAAACCATTGGAATATCCAAAAGATGATACCAAACTGGACCCCCTCCAGCATTGTTTGAAATCAAAACATGGGGAACAAAATGGAAAAGTGTAATTGACAAAACAAATGAATGGGTGGCATGGTGATGGGAAAATGTGAAAATAAATAGAGAAAATGTGTCCATACTCAAATAAACTAAAAACAATTCCGAGGATATGGAGGACTACAATTTGGCTATGTTTATACATGCAATGGACTTTTTCAGAGAACATGTGAATTTAAAGAAGCTGATTCCAAAACATTTTCTCACTAGCTTACTCAACGATTTGTTGACAGAGGACTTGGTAACACTTGGGAACTTGTTATCCACAAAATTCATGAAACCACAACAATAACTCTATGCAACTCCAAGTAGGTGAGCCTAGGTGCCACAAGAATTGAAAAACAAAATGTTAAAACAATCGATTAATCGTTGACTGATAAGGCCAGCCCCAAAACCACAAGACGTGTATGATAGCCAAAAAAAAACAACAAATTGGAAATGAATGAGAAATCATGAATATTTGTTCAAAGTAAATGATCTCAAAAGAAAATATTCTGTTATGAGAAAACAAAATAATATTATGGATGAACTTGAATAATGTGGTTCCTTGTTGAACAAATCTACAATGACCGTGAAACAAAAAATCAATGAAAATATCATCTCAAAGAAGTAAATGATAAGCAAGTACATGATGTTGTGGTTGTTGAGACACATGTAGCTATTTTACCATTTGGAGCCTTTTTGGCATATATAATTGTTCCAAATTCACCAATACCAACTAGATGGTCTAATCAAAACCAATGGTTGTGATGTTAGATTTAAATGCACAATTTTACTAGAAAACTATAAATATGTCACCAACTAGACATCTTCCCAAACGTGTATTATGTTGTGCATTTAGTTTAGTTTTATTTTGAGGTAGAAAGGTTCCACCAAAGAAATTTAAGACAAAGCTTTTTCATTTGCATCATGTCATGATAGCCATATCCACAACACTCTTACATAACACTACCAAATTTGGATTTATACATGTCTATAAAGAAAAAAAAATTCAAAAGTGTAGATGCAGAGTTTTAAACAAAGGTTGGATACTGGCATTTACTAATCACTCATAGGATTACAATATATATGGGACAATGATCAAAATGTTCATCTCAGAATATCTGAGTAGCTTGTCACAACCACCTGGAGACAATCCATGGCTAACAAACTCGATAAACAAAAATTTTAGAATGTGATTTCATCGTTAGTGCGATTATTTACTAAGATTCCAAGTGTCTAGAAAAATAAGTGGTTCAGTCCTAGAAAAAAGATGGCCAAGAAATGATACAGATGTAGAGGATGATCCATATATACCAAACACCTACACTTTCTTACAACAGGGAAATGGACTAGTGAATGGTGGCCAACATAATTAACAACGAGGTGGACGCAAAGGACATTCTAAGGTCGGATGATGAAGAAGAAAGCAAGGTGCTAAAGAAAACATACCCAAAAGATACCACAATGGATTTGGAGGAGGAACACGAAACCATAGAACCAACAACACCAAGGTCACAAATGGGTTCCGATGATGTGAACAACACACCTACCTAGAAAATATGGCTCTACTCAATATGTTTGATGTAAAGAAGGATGATACAATTGATATTCAAAAGAAGTAAAACCAAGATGTTTGGATTAGTTGTGAAGAATTCCAGTTGTCCACATATAACTTAATTGATTGGAAGGAATACATTTTAGAAATTATAAAGTTAGGTTTTATGAGTATTTCACATAGATTGAACACTTAAAACTAGGGTTGCAAACATCAAAGAGTTTCAAAATGGACGTCAAAATGGTTAATTTGTAAATGTATGTATTTATTTTTTTGAGAAAAAGAATGAAGGTTTTAAAGTACATCACAAACTTCCTAAGGAAAGATTATTATGTATAATGAAAATTGGTATATAATATAATTTGTATCAAATGTCATTTAAAAATTATTTCAACAAATGTTAAAGTTATATATTATTATCAAAGTATCAACGTAAACATAATTTTTCTTTAAAATGATATAAAATTTAAGTCTACTTGAACAATAAAATTTCACATTTGTGTCACAAAAATCATGGTAAATGACAAATCATTATTCTTTTCATCATCATAATCATGGAATTAATAAATTAAAACCATTGTTGATTATGTTTATATATTTTCAACAAGCCTTTTATCAACAATAGAGTAGTAAAGTGAAAAATACACAACAATGATGTGACAACAATTTAATAAATAACATAAATTTAATGATTAATTATAATCATATTGAAATTTTGTCTAAAAAACTTTGTGATGTAAACATAAAAGTAAAGTAAAAGAGAACATGTTGCCTCCAAGCCTGAGTTAAGAGTTAGGGTTAGATTTAACAAGAATTAATTCGATTTAGGGTTAGAAAGAGTTATTTTGGTTTATAACACAAATATATTTAATTGAGACTTATTTTCTAAATTCGATTCCCTACACATGAGAAATATTGTTTATGAATGCAAAGTGTTGGGGACCCAAGGCACGGGGCATTGTGGTTAACTAGAGCAAGAAAAAAACTCAATGGTATAAACTAGATATTTGAACAATTGGGTAAAAAAATGAAATGAAATATTAATTAAATAAAGGTTCATCCACAATTGAATAATAATATTAATACAGTGGATGATGCAATAATGGTTGCATGTTTTCTATCGCCAATAGTAATTCATTTGGAGACAACGAATTTGCAGGAAATAGAGGGGAGAGGGAAAAAATATTCAAGTTAGGTGCAAAACACATACATTGAATGAGAATCTTTCAATGGCAATGTATCCAATGAATACATAAGTTATAGTAAAAAAGGACTAAAAACAATGAAATCCAATTCTTGTATTAAAACAATGGAAAAGTATAAGCCACACTGGTCTATCTTTCAATTGTTGTAGAATCTATAAAGTGCATAATAAAATTGTCATAAGACTAGGGCATAATTGAGGGGGGAGGAGAAGGGCAAGCTGCCAATATATAAGCAACGGCTTCAAGGTGAAAGTAGACGAAATAGTGTATTTTTTTGGGTTGAATTACAAGTATTGAAAATATATCATGAAATTATCAAATATGTAATTTGGTTGGGTAGAAAGATTGAAGTTAATATGGTTCTTGATTTTATGTGAAAAAATATGATAAAAACATATTTTATCAATAGGTAAGTCCAAATCAAAAAAATAAAATGGAAGCCTTAAAATATATTATAAATTTTGTGAAAAAATGTAATTTAAAAATGTAATATTTGGTTTTTGGAAATGAAATAAGTTTAAAACATTTTTAAAATTTATTTTCAAATGCATTACTTACACACTTTTATGATGCAATTGTTTCTCATTCTTATGAAATTTACATTCTTATGATGTTAATTGAGGTTCCATGGTTTTGCACTATGGTACGAGGAATTTTTGAGTTATTTTCATGTTTAGATGTGAAAATCATTACTTTTGAATTAGAGAAGACTAATTTTGTGGTCAATTTGAATATGCTTTCATCCTTTAGTATATGAAGGTAGCTAGGGGCTTGAAGGTGGGCTAGGAAAGAAAGCATCACGGGCGAAAAAAAGGACACACCTCAAGGACTAAAAAAAACCTCTATAGCACATGGGAAGAGGAACCATTAGTTTGTTCAAATTCAATCAAGAATAGCAGAAAGCAAATTAGATAAAAAGTTCAAACTTACTCACAATCCAAATCAATCTTGGAGCATTTATGGATAGGGGATTTAGGATTTGGGGAGCATTTTGGCAATTATTCGCCCCGAGATGCTTCATCTTGAAAAAGAGGATGAAGAACCTCATCAAAGACCTCCTGATCTCCATCAAGTGCCAATATGTGTCGGCCATAATTTCGACATGCTAACACACTATTACCTACAAGAAATAAAATGTTAGAAGACATTATAGATTGAATGTCCAATGCAACAATAAAAGGCTTAAACATTACATACCAGTTGATGTTACAAAGTCCACAACAAATGATTTCGACTTTGAGCAAGCTCTAATCAACATTTTGTGTGAGAAGATGCATTTCCTTAGCTGTATAAAATGGTTTCTCAAAAATTGAAAATGTCACAATGTTGTTATTAGTCCAATTGTAGATAACATCTTTGTCACGACTTTAGCCTTAGGCTTGCGACCAAGGCAAAGGCATGGAAAGGTGCATGCCAAAAGTGCAACCTAGGAGTCACATTCACACTTTTGGGAATGTGAAAGAGTGTGAGGGAATGAGCCCACACACTCCTAAGTGGACTCCCATTTTGGGAGTTGGAATCCTTATGAAGTCCCGAATCTTCAAAGATTAATTTGAAGGGCCAAAACTCATTGGATTAAAAACTTCTTAAAACCATTGAAAAGCTCTTAAGACATATATGTCTTAAATGGGTTTGCATGATCTATTTGAGTACTTACAATACAAGTTATGACCGAAAGAAAGGTCAGGAATCAAAGTGTCAATTTGACTGCCGACCATTAAAAGTTAGGAATCTCTCTGAATTATGTGCATGTAGGTGGCATGCCACACATCGTTAGAAAGCTCTTGACAAAAGTTATAATTCTTCTTCAGGCCTCATTTTAATCAAAGGTTTTCACAAGAAGTTATGGGCCTACAAAGTGGTGGGAGTCCCAATTTTGGGAATTTCGAGACTCTCAATTTGGGAATCACAAGAAAAATGACATTTGAGTGTAACCCCCATGGCCAATCGCAAAGAATACTAGAAAGGTGAAGGTGGTGACTTCCCCCAAGTTTGAACCATGGTGAGTTTTGTGAATCCATGTATGTTCATGGTTTGTTTATGCACCAAAAATGTTCCAACTATACATTAATCAACTTGTTGTTTGGTTTGTGTAGATCCATATGAATAATTGACTCGCTTGCCACTCATTCTAATCTTCATCCCGGAGTTCCAGCATGCCCCTTTTACCCCCAAAATGCTATAAGTAAGGGAATGTACCCCAACTCCTTTTATTGTTTTCATTTTGAGAGTTGCATTTGAGTCTTTCAAGGAGTTTGGGGGTGCATTAGTCTTCTTTTACAACCCTAATCCCCTGCTTTAGTATGCTAGCAACATGTGTTTGGAACTCAAAAGTTTAAGGGGTTTTCACCAAAAATGTGGTTTGGCTAAGTAAAGTTTGTAAGAAGATAAAAGGGTGCTGAGGATTGAAATAAACAACCTGCAACAATAGAGCAAGATCAACAAGATATGGGAACAAATAAATACTTTAAACTCAAGAACTTTAATGTTATTAATGGAAAATTATTCACCACTGCCCACTTCATTTGGATTCACATGGAATAGTTATCCAAATTTTTTTTAATTTACCTGAAAACTCATGGATCATTTGAGTGGAAAAGGAAGATGGCACCATTCTGTGAAAAGAATTTGTCAACAAATGAAAACAAAGTCCACATAATGGGGGACCTTGGCATTCCACTCTGGAATGCTAGCTCCAAATTGGGATACCATGGGAACACTAACACCTCCATGAATATTTTTAATTACAAGATCAATGAACCTTAGTGGATTCATTTGACAAATAGATTTTTGTTAAATCAATGAGAGTGGGAAATGAGTGAAAAAAACTATTATTAAGCAACAAATATTGAGGTCTTCAATTGTGTGCATTTTACACATGTAATCAATGAAAATGGCATGCTTGGGAAGCCACTTTCTAGTTTTCATATGCGAGGACACTAAGGAAGACCATGAAAGAAACATCCACCTTCTCATGGAATCCCAATCTCCTCCCTGATGGAGCCAAAGACAAATCACATTGAGATGGTGGTGGTTGATGACTTTGTGGTGAATGGAATTTCGATGTTTTCCCTGATGGAACCAAAAATAATTCTAGCCGAAATGAGGATGATCAATGACTTTCAAGTGTTAGATCGTCTCCTTTCAAATCCATCATGGAGTTCAACAAAATCCCACTTTGAGGTTGTGACCTCATAATCAACCATGGTCACATCATTTGGAATCTCAATGATTTTTAAGGGAGTTGTCTTCTCCCCCTTCTTTTTTGCAACATACTTCTTCTTGCTTGCCTGAATGTTTGAACCCCCATAACTAGCAAGCTTAGTGAAAGTGTTCCATGAGGATAATATTATTAGTGTAATGAATTGCCATCACATGGTTGAATAACCATAAAATAATTCCAATTACCATCAAAGCTATTGGAAAAAGATTATAGCTGGCTAAATGGCATCTATAAATTAAAATAAATTGAAACCCTAAATTTTAAGCAAAAACATAGGGTTGTAGATAATCATTATATTTAGTTTTGGAGCACAACAAGGGTGGCCAATAGTGTGACATTCTGGTTTTGTAAATAATTTGTGCATTTGTTACAACTACATTGTTAATGTAGGTTTTTTTGCAGATTGTACATACAATTCAATTTTCTAACAATTACTTTCAATGTGTTTTTTTGTGGCGAATTTCCATTCTACAATCAAATTAGCATTTATTAATCAAACAACTTATCTACAATATAGAGATCTATTGATCTAATTTTTTTCTTTGAACTAGCAAGATGTTTTTAGCAGGGACCCGTAGTCGATGAAGCTTTTAGTCGATGTACTGACTATAGTCTCCAACTATCTACGTAGATAATCGACTAGACTACTAAGCAACGTAGATAGTCGACTAGACTACTGAGCAACGGTCATAATAGACTAGACTACAGAACAACGGTCATAATCGACTAGACTACCGAGCAACGGTCATAATAGACTAGACTACAGAACAACGGTCATAATCAACTAGACTACCGAGCAACGGTCATAATCGACTATTACTCAGTTGTAGTCGGGTCAATAAAAACTCAAAATAACCGTAACTTGCTACTCGTGAGCGCAACACACTAGTAACAACACACGAGCCGAATCAGCGTCTACATGATGAAGCACCCAGATGTTGCTACTTGCAGCAGCAGGATCATCAGAGAGTCGAGAGTCGAGACCTTTTGCTGTAGCAACAGCTGCCCACGGTACACACTAAGAACATCTTTCCATTAGGCTGTTGTCAATTTCTGTTTTTTGGCTATTCATTATACTAGCTACGCTCACAGTCATCTCACAGCTTTACTGATCAATTATTGACCAAATTGCATGATGAGTTCTCATGCTAGAGTTGTAACTCGTGAGTCAAATTGTGACGAGTTCACCATAAAGTGATATGCATCTATCCTTTTTTCATGTAAACATGAATTCTTAGAATTCTTAACAAGATTTATTACATATTTTCAACACAATGGCAGCTCTCCAAGAAGCAATTTAGCCCCAGGTCCATTTTTATTTGTCATGTGAACATGATTCGAACTAGAGTTCTTAACATGATCAACTACATATTTTTTAAACACTTGCAGCTCTGCAAGAAA
>Ga0116229_10000883_pt1 | contig 44246 bp, 38 predicted proteins | sample S1TSphgellanicum_3_FD_87313 | JGI IMG/M metagenome (GOLD analysis project Ga0116229, IMG submission 87313) | Host-associated microbial communities from peat moss isolated from Minnesota, USA - S1T2_Fc - Sphagnum magellanicum MG | ecosystem: Host-associated > Plants > Peat moss > Unclassified...
GTCATCTTATTGCGGCGCCCCATTAACTACTGCATGGAGTTGCATGGCTTGCTTGGTATTTGCTGGTGTGTGCTGAGTGGTCCAGGAAAATTGGCGGCTGGAAATTATGAGGAGGGATGGAGCTGAATTGATGGAGAGGAGCAAGCAATGGTGGCAGACGATGGGAGCCAAATTGAACGGAATGGCAAGAGATTCGGGAGGCTTCAGGAGGAAGCTAATGGAAGTCTGGTGAGCTTTTGGGTAGCTCTAAAAACGAGGAGGATGATCAGCTGATCAGGGGAGATTTGGGAGGAAGAAGAGGCGATCCTTGTGGACATAGCCATGAGAAGCTCTGTTAGCTAGGATAGCTTGGCTGAATGCTAGAACTTTCTGCTGCGCTTGGTAATCGGTCAAGCTACTACAGAGGAATTGGAGAGAGAGAGACTAGACATCACTGGGAATCTGGTGTTTTTTTGTGAACATTTGATGAAAAAGCAAGCTTGTGCTTTAGGGGAATGTACATAGTCTGTAATGTAATGAAAGAGTTTCCCTTGCTGGCATCTGTGTGAATGGGCGAGGCAGGAGATGGATATTGTAAAAATTGCTCTGTTGTTGTGTGGAAGCAAAACACTTATACGTCTTTGATCTTGTAATGTTCGTCTGAAAGAGTCAGTAGGCAGTTAGTGTGTTGTGTGAGATCGAAGGTCTGAACTGTGTGGAGTAGATCAGGAGAACATGGACGCCTGGGTTCGTTGAAAGCAGTCAGTGTGCTGTGTGTTTTCGGACCCTCTCTTTTTGGTTACAGAGCTTCTATTCTATATGTCTTATATTTAAATATGTAACAAAGGTCAATTGTCAATTTTAAGTTCTTACACGTTCTTATACTTCACTAACTTTTGAAATGGAAATTAAGCCTATTATAAACCCATTAGAAAACCATTGAATTGTGGTGTGGGTCTAAATATTTGAAACAAAAATTGTGAAGAAATCAAGTTCATTTTAATGTGAAAAAATATTATGCCAAATTCCAATGGTTTATAGGTTGACCAAATATTTTTTCACCTTTCCTAAGGCAATCACTTCATAACCACCATAAAATAGTTGCCATCCCCAAAAAGGTGTAGAAGCCCTTCCTTGTGTAGAGTTAGGTAGTTGGAATATGGATATGTATCGTATGTATTGCAATAGAAGCATAGGTATGTATCATTGACCTATACCATATATAGTGATTTAAAACTTTGTGTGAATTTTTTTTAATTCATGCCAAAGCAGCCTTCTTCTTCTTTTTTGTATGCAACATTTCACAATATTGCAAAAAAGTTGGAAATTGTTCTGTCAAATACAATTATAAATTTTTTTTCTGAAAAAAAATGCCCAACTTTGAAAAACAAATTTTCAAAAAATCTAAAAAAATCACTAGATGTCTATACATGGTTTCAAGTTGGGTAGCCAAAAGTAGATAGGAGATTTTTTTAGTTTCTCTTAATATTTTTTTAAATAAAAATTTGGCTAAATTAGCTTATGGGTGATCACCACCTTGGCTACAATGCAAAATTGAAATTTATAAAAACAAAAACCACTGTGCCAAAAATAGCACAATTTTTTTGTATTAACAGTTAACTTATATGGCACCTTGTTATCAGGTCATAATTGATGTACGTATCAGGTCACATTTTCTTCCCCCAACCCTAAACTTTAAGTTTGCAGCTTGGGCAAATTTAGGGTTTTGTTAAAAGAGCTCTTTGTAACTAACTCCCTAGGCTAAGTAGTACAAAGCGCCTAGTCAACTAGAGTGGCAGTGCATCACAAGTGGAAATTAAATAGGTTCCTGTTTTCATGTGATGGACAATGAGGATTGGTGAGGGCCCCATGTGGAAACTCTGACAACAATAATATACTAACCCTAAAACACTTAGTCCAAACCAATCCCCATGACTTAGTCCTCTTCAGCATAATAGGTTAGAAGATAACCCATATCAATTAATAGGCTACAAAATAACCCCATAGTAGAATATAATAATAAATAGGTAACTAACTGCCCCTCACTAGAATGCCCTTCTCACATTTTAGAGTTAATTCATAAAGTACCCCAAACTGGGGAGTAACTGGGCCCCAGTTTTGCCAAAACTGGGTAGGAAAGTTAATCAAAAGTTGGGATCAAAATAGTAAACAGGGGGGAAAAAAAAGGAGGGGACCAAACTGGTTTGATCACCTAAATCAGTCCTCTAACAGTAGTTTCAACCCCAGTTTTGGGTTTGCCTTAATTCACTGTTGCTCATATTCTTCATAAAATCAAAACTAGTTTTTGTCAGAATAAAATCGTGCAAATCTTTTGAACAGGTACCCAGTTTTATGAAATAGTGCACTGTTTTCACTCACTTTATTATGGCTACACTCAAATTGGGGTTGAAACAGGGAGGGATTGCAGGGTCAAACAAGGGCCCAAAGACAGGGTGACTTTGAGGCTAACTTTATTCTCCCAATTCAGCCTATGTAGCTAGTCAGTAGGATTGGAGGATCAGAGAGTTACCTGGGCAACTGGATTGACAACTTAAGATACTCAAAATCCATGCAATGCAAAAATGCTTGCCTATTGGAAAGGCTTTTTTTTCATGCTAAAATTTGTGTTCTTAAAAACACAATGTTGCTTTACCAGTGGGCCAAACAAAGAAGCATGATAAAGTGACCAAACCCAAAAACTTGGATTTAACTGTGATGTTTGAGCCTAGCTTAGAGGTGGATGACATATGTTGAATGGTACCATGAGTGAATTGACAAAGGATTAGGTGAACAAGAAAGTTTGGGTAAGAAGGTACTTAGATGTATGATTGATTAGCTGAACATCATCCCACCCATGACCTAAACTGATCAGCAGCAGCAGCTTCTGACCAATCTTTGTTTTCAGGTCATAACACTTAAAAATCAGTGGCACTTTACTTACTGATCTCTACACCTAGTCAGGGATAGCAGCAGATTCAGTGATCCAAATCTTCACACAGCCTGAAAGAAAGATGTGCACATTGTTATATTCGGAAATGAAATACTCAACTAATCCAAACATCTAATGTCAAAATTTTGAAAGTCTGTCGTCCGTTTTTTCTAATGTAGAGTTAGATTTTGTGACTTGGGGTAATTGAGTTTGAGGGTAGGCTATCACAATATATTTTACCCCGGATATCCAAACAAATATCAAAACTGATATCTCTTGAATATCACCCATCATGATATCTAGAAGTTATGTTGGATATCAAAGATGTTGCATATACATTCAGGATATCAGATCAAATTCCGGTTATCAGACGGATATCAGGCTTAGTACTTACTAAGTAGGTTAGGTTACTCATTAGGTTAGGTTTGTAAAACTAGGTGTTTTTTTTTTTTTCCCCCCCCATTTTCTTGATTGAGAATCCCTATACAATTTTAAACTGTTCTGGGGACATATTTTTGGAGGTCTTTTCAAAGTTGTAGTCAGTAGTAATTATTACTATGTCTATATTTTTTTGAAAAATTAATTCATGGTTTTTTTTAATTTTTTGAGACAATTTGTAACAAAATATTCCCTTTTATAAAAAGGATGTTGCCTTTTGAAGATTTTTTGCCCAAAAAAAAAGACTAGCACCCAACATAATTGGGAAGCAAATTTTTTGAATTTTGGATATCCAGATCTGCTGATATTCGACTAATAAATAAATGATGAAAATATCCAGGAACACTAATATCCAGGTCAGATTAAAAATATCCGATACCCAACCAAGTTATCTAAATTTTTAAAAATAATAAAAATGTAATATCCTTCTCTGGTAAACAAAAGAAAGGTGGATATCCTTATTTGATGGATATCCCGAAAAGTGATATCTGCCTAACATTGCTAACCCGACCCTTTTGTGATGAAATATTCTCTTTATCAAGGTCAAGAGAGTTTAAGGGTTCCAGAATATTCCATACCATAGTTTATGGCCATTATTGGTAATAGTAGCCTTTTTTTTCTACTTCAAACCCTTTTGGGATTGTGTTATGTTTTGGGTTGAAAAGGGTTTTAATTCCTGGTCTAGTTTCTTTTTCGAAGGAGTTGTTGCATCACCCAAGTATTGAAATTTTATTTTTGATCCATGATCACATGAATCATTTTGCTTCTAAGAATAATCCTCCTTATCTTATACAACATTAAACTCTCTCTCTCTCTCTCTTATAATAGATCCTGATTACCTGGATAGGTACCAATGAATATATTAACTCACCCATTGGAACTTGGGGGTATCACTACTTTACCACCTAAAAATTGAATCCACCTAGCAATCTGAAAATAGTAGTAGATGTTATCTGGCCCCTAGGCTTAGCTGCTGCTGCTATGTATGTTTGGATGGAAGGGTCCAAAACCTAACTTTTTTTCCAACAAAGAAATGAGATCTGCAAACACCACATGATCTGCAGTTGGACACACCAACCCAAGAACATATATATGCCTGATGATGTGCCACTGCTGGCTGCAAACTGGATGAACCTCTCTCTCTCTATCTATCTCTCTATCTAATTTTATGCACCTCCTTTTGTCACAACTTTCTTGACGTAATCAGGATTCAAGATACTGTTAGAAATCCCACCCAGCTCCCAAAATCCATGCTGTATGTACAGTGTACACAAGTACAAACTACTGCAAACAAAGCCTAGTTTGTGTAGTTGAAAAGACAACATTCCCAAAATAGGAATTTGTCATCAATTGATTTTATTTTTATTTTTCCCCCTGTCAAATGGTATCTGGTGTCACATGCAAAGATCAAAAGTGCTGGGCAGAGCAGTTATTGAATCAGTGGGTTGATTATGAGCTAGGCTGCTGGAAAGCATATAGAGTTTTTACTCTAGAGTCTCCGAGCCATGAAACCATATGGGTTAGTTAGGGTCCAGTGTTGAGGAGGTTATTAGAAACACAAATATACAGACCCTGATGGGTTGGTTGATCACGCAGGGAGGTCCTTAGGGGATTCATACCCGTGGTTCTCATAAACCAAACACCTGCCTCTGGTATACATACATACATACATCTGCAGTTCTCAAAATGTTTGATAAAATCAAAATAATCCATCAAAATAAAACTGCCAGTTCTTTGTTGTTTATTTCATGAAACCATCAATTTCTTTAAGGTGGTTTTCAGATTGGCCAGTATGAACATGAGTTCTTCAATTATGATTTTTTTTAAAGAATCAGAACTGGCACTTCTCTAATTCCCCAAATCATTAAAAAAAAAACCTGAAGTGCCGATTCTTTACAAATTCAAGTAACCGCACAACACGGGTGGGTTAGGTCACTGGGGATAGAGAGGATCAGGACTGCTCTACTGTAGTGGTCAAAATGCAACAACTACCTGTCTGTAATGTAATATGGTATGTAAGTTTTAATCATGAACTGAGAGATCAGAGCTTTTCTGAATCCAAAGGGTTCTGCTCAAAATCCTCAACCGCTATATTTATATTTGACTACTCTCTGGCATAATATATATATATATATATATATATATATGGATGTATGTGGTACAGCTTGAGCCAAATCAGTACATGAATTGAGATCAGTCTGAGCCTTTTTTTTTTCTGAAGCTGGAGGTTTTCTGTGGATCCTCGACTGCTGTAATAACATTCGACTCTGGCACAATATTATGTGTAGTACAGCTTCACCAAAATCTGTGCAGATCAGTAGTACCCAGTATTGCATATATACCCTGAAACAGCCATGTCCCTTCTTCCTTGGTATGTGGCTCATACTGGAGAGTGTTACGTCACTCCTCCACAACATGGGTACCACGTAGTTCACTATGAATTTCATCAAGATTTGGCCGAATTTATCATGATTGTCATCATCACTTAATGAACAGGGACCCATTGTTATAAACATGAAATATTATGTAGTATGTACCAGGACAAGTTCAACATTTCATAGTTGAAGAATTATTTTACTATTTTGAAGATTGCATGTTGAAAATTAAAATATTTTTGCAATATTTTAATCAACTCTCTGTTTTTTTCTGTTTGGGTATGTGGCTCACTAGTGGAGAGTTTTATGTCACTCTTTGCACAAGATGGGTGTACGTCACTATCAATGTTTTCATCCAGATTTGGGTGAATTCATCAGGATAAAAATGGATTATTACCTAACAAACAGGTAACAGGTTGCAAACATGAACAGAGATGAATGTGAATCACTTTTCATCCACACACATAATGAATATGGGACTCTTTTCATCCACGCACAAAATAGATATAAGCAGCTTTAATTTGCAATCTGTCTCATAACCTGGTGGATGTGCAGAAAATATGTCGGGTTAAGATTATCTTATACTCAACCTACATCCTTTTTGCACACAAGAGAAGCTACATTTTACCTTGATTGGCTACATGATGTTGAGAGAAACAAGAAGAAACTAGGTTTAAATCGCAATCACAAAGGAACAACAAATGCTCTCTTTTGCTTCATTGATAATCTAGTCTAAGGTAAACAGTTGCTGGCAGCTAAAGATTGTCAGTTACAAAGTTGTTGGCTGTGAAAGATGGTGTGTGACTCTGAAGAAAAAATCCAAGTAACAACCACCACTTTAGACATGGGAGATGAGTGACATAACCAAGTCCACTATACTGGAAAAGAAACCTTTTGACATTTTCTCACAATTATGGTTATGTTACCTTAACTGATGAGACAGTTACATTAAATTGTCGATTATTACAACTTCCCAATTGCCGGATATCCATAAGTTCTAGTTACTAGATTTTGTCAATTGCTATTATATATCTAGTTATAGCCATATCCGTAATCTAAGGTTCTAACCAAATAATATCAACTCTTTTTTTTTGGTGGTGAATTTTCGCCATTTGGCAATTTTTTTCCCAAAACAATATTTTGTGAAATATTCCACTATTTTTCAAAATAAATCGCCAAAAATCGAAAGAAAATCTTTAAAATTTCCATGTTTCTACAAATTATTCAAGCAAGTGGCCAAGATATAAACAGATTTTAATAACTTTCTACTTTCATAGTTGGTCTACAACCAAATGTGGCTAAATCTGCCAAACATGGCTAAATCTTCGTGTGGATGGTCACTAGTGCAGCAACATCACCAAATTGGGAAAAATAATCCCTTGATATTATATATGTAATTGCCCAGGTTCAAGTTCTAGGTTAAGTTGTGGGGTATCTAGATTGGAAGTTCCTAATTTTGTTAAATCTAGATTTGGGTCTACACCATGAAATTGCCTCTTGTTGAAATTGAAATCTAAACATGGACTAGGATATTGTCCCGTTTTAAATAGGTATAGGTTCTTTACCCATATAAGTTTCTTGAAAAGTGCAATAGACAAGCTTGTTTTTAAAAAGGCAAGTTATTAATTTTAATTAGCTTTAAATAGCAATTAATACACAATCTTTTCTCTTGGGTGTTCTACAAGTTGCAAAAAATGAATACAACCCAAAAAAAATTTAATTTGATGCAAATGTAAACAGAACCAAACTCAATCTTTAAAAAAATTAAAATTAGTACATGAGATATGTTAAATAATCCTTCATATGGTCCTCGTTGCACAATTAATTTTGCATAATCTGTTGTATGGTCATCCCTGGACAATTCCAAAGACAATTTATAGCTACCTCATTTCCAATCTCACTTCTTTTGTAACAACTATCTCCTCTTTTACTAACTTTTCAAATAGTTTTACCTTGTATCTTATAACCATCTCACTTCTTTTCCTTACCCACCAGCATGGATATAAAAAGGGAAATTAACATGTGCTTTTTTATGTCCATAATATTTATATTAAGTCAAATTAAATTTGACATTGACATAAATAATGATGAACTAAAGGAAACCATATGAGAACATTAGAAGAGAGAAAAACAAAATCGATTGTCATTGATAGTGCACAGGAATGTAGAGCTCAAGTTTGATGCAAACGTAGATGAAACCAAACCCAATCTTAAACTAGACCCAACTTCAAATATTTTGGAAACTTGTCTTTCGAATTGAAACATTTATTAATCCAGAAAACCATTCTCAGAACACCAAAGATTTTATCGAATTTTCAAAAAAAAAAAATGAAATCGAAGGTTTGTTTCAATGTCATGAACTAGACAACACTAGTGCAAATGCAAACCATGTTCAAACACAAATGCCATGCAATAACTCAGCTCCCTCAATCCCCATCCTTTTCCCCATTGGCTGCATCCCAATTCCCAAAAGCACATATTTGAGCAACTAGTTGTTTTCAAACCTTAGCTAATGCAACTGTCTGTCCCTTGCAAGAATTTCAGTATCATAAACTGCACCCCAGAATCTGAAACGCACTCTCCCAAAACAAAACCATACAAATCTTATGCATCAGGCATAACTCAAATTGTTCAGACCAAGAGTAACAACTTACATAATATACATAATAATAAGTTTTTACTCTCATATTCAAACATGGAAGTTAGTTGCAATTTGCAGCTGAAAAAGACTTGCTTTCAAGTGCACACATGTTGAAAGCATGTTAATAATCATGTAATTACTTACACCTAACAATTCAGAAAGTACAGAGCAACTACTACTTCTGAGTACATTGAACATGGTTGCATGTGTTGTTGCACAATTAAGCCTTGACAATACATGGTTGTGTTGTTGCATATTTAAGCCTTGACAAACATGTAAGCTTCAAAGAATGGAAATGAATATGTTACACCCTCCTGCAGCAAATCAAACTTCATGGAATATATATATATACAAATGCATAGGAGTTCTGGAGTGGTTATAACCAGTGTCCCATTGACAGGTACCTGGTTTGGAATGTTAAACCTAGGAGTTCAGGTTCATGCAAATGGCACAAGGACCGTCCAGACCATGTAGGTAACCTTTGCTAGAACCAGAACCAGAACCAATCCCAGAATTGTGAAAGAAATTTCTTGAACAAAGGGTTCAGGTTTTGTGTAAGTAGGCAAGTAAGCTGAACTTTATAGGTAGGTGACTAGTTTTTAATTTGTTGTTAAACTCCTTACTTGTAAGGAGGTTCTTAATTTTAATCTGTTGTAAAACTCCATAGCCATAGAATCTCCAACCTTGGGGAGTGTGTCATGCAATGAGAAGGACATAAAACCTTCTTTTAACAACATATGTATCATCCACCTTCTTCCCCATTATAAATAACTTGTGTTGTGAATGAATACTCCTTCTGATGTGTGGTTTGAAAAAGGTTGGTGTTTTATGCTTGTGTGAAGTGAAGGGTGTGTGGTCCAAGCAATTGTTTGTTAGTCGTTTATTCGAGATGAAAGTTTGTGGGGACATAAGTTTTTCCCCTTATTTGCCATTCATACAACAAACTAACAAGTAACAATTTTTGTGAGTTTCCCATATTACCCATCTCTATGTATGCCAATATTACATGGGTAGGAATTAAAATATACCTATGTTTTAGGCTAATATGTGGTTAATGTGTTTAATTAATGATTGTGAAGTTCAAAAGTTGAAAGACCGGTTACAAAGAAAAATCCCAATATTTATCATGTATGGAACAACCTTACTTGACTCCAATTGGGTTGAAAAAAGTTTTGGTGCTAGTGACATTTTGTATGGGCTTTATTTTGCTATAACATTTGCAATCTGATGCTACCCTTGGTAGAGCTTCACACTAATTACTTTATTTGTAGAAATGTTGAAATCTTCACTTAAAAACCTTTTTCAAAGAAAAGTATTTTTTACAAAAAAAATAGGAAATCTTTTAGAATATTCTGGAAACTTTCGTGCATGGAATTTTTTTCAAACAAATAAATTATTAAAATAGACATGTGTTGAAGGTGTGCCTATACTATGGAATATGTATTTATTCAATTTATTCAATACTAAAATAGATGTATTTATTCGATTTCTTCATTGGTTTTGCCCCATTTCTCTTTCCTTTTTCAAGAGTCCCTGCCTAGCTTTCATCAAATGTTTCTGGCCTCAATTTTCCTTCTTTTCAAAGTTCTATGTTTAGTTGGGGCCCTCTTTAGAACTCATTTGTATCTCTTGATCACCTATATTCACTTTTTCCCTATTCTTTTTTTTTCCGATATGGGACAATCTATGGGAAGAGAAATTGCCAAAAGATGGACTAGAACATTGATCATAGAAAAACATGATATTTAGATTCAAATGCCATTGTCACAAGACTTTCCACAACTCCAAAGATGAAAAATTAGACGGTTTCAAACCCACATTGTGTTACATGAATGTTATTTCAAAATGTTCAAGGGGGGAGTTGGGGGCGGTCATGTATGAGTGTGTTCTTTTGAGGGAGCGGCACCCAAAGGCATGAGCCTGAGGGTGTTCCCAAACCTCAGGAGAATGCAATAGTACTGGAACCTCCCCTTAAGTAAACAACTCTTTTTATTTCCTCACTTCTTTCCCATTTCATAAAAAAGAAATATTTCCATGGGAACATATAAAATTGAAGGAGCTCCCACGACATAATGCCCTAGGGTTCTTCTGCTCGGGAAGATCCCTCAAAGTACACATAGAAATAAAAAGGGTGTTGTTTGTGAAACATTGAATAATTTACTGGAAGGAATATGTTATTCTAGTAAATTTGTGCATGCAAGACGAATTTTGAAATCACGACCTTGAGTCCTTTTGACATGATGATCACAACTTTCAAGACTTCAGACCTTCAATATTTTGAGAATTAAGACTTGAATCATTTAGGGAAAGTTTAGTTGTTCCACAAGTTAAGAATAATGATATTTTGGGGGTTTATCAAACATAAAATGTATGTTTAATACCAATACTTGTTAATATTGATGGATAAGTTTTCTCTATATGCCAATTATTGTGTGCTAATCCAAATACTATTTACCTAGTACTATAAGGTTCTCTAATTATCATGGTAGTTCATCACATTATTTTGTGCCTTCATATCCATATTTAGCTACCAATTACAATTCCCAACTTCTATATGGTTCCCAACAAAGCTTTCTTTTTGACAAAATTTAGATCTCCTGATATTTTTTGTCACAAAACTTTTCATTTAACTCTTAATGATTTTGTTCAAGATTCGTGCCCAACCGTTGCATCTATTGTTACATATCATTTTGTGCGGAATGCAACCCAAGGTTTGTCAATTCATCTATTACAAAAGGTTTTAAATGTTCCTTAATTCCAACTTCTTTGAACCCTAAAAGGATTGGTTAGGTTTCTAAAAACTATTCACAATTATTTGCTATCCTTCTTAGACTCCCTAATTGCCAAGCCAGCCCTTGGTCATGCCTCTATATTTTAATAAAATATACAAGCATCCCCATTACAAATTAGGATTAGGCTTTATAATAATTCCCACCTCTTCTTCTTTAATTTTTCCCCCTTCTTTCTTTCTATCATACTTGACCACAATCATGCTTTAGGGTAGCCCATCAAGAACCCACACTACTTGGACCTTGTAGTCCCAAAAGTATCAAGACCATTGTTCTGGCCAATTTTAGTTTTGTTCCACATGCAAGATCATCTAAGTGCACTTGAAAATGAGTATTTGCAAATTATAGAGACCCGCTATTTATGTAACATGGTAATTGTTTTTACACCCCTTGGACAACCAAAACTAGTTAAAACTATTTTCTTTGTACTTTTAAGACTTTTTAGAACTTAGTGTTGGCTCCTCAAGGGATACCTTGATTGTGAGTGTGTCCAAAAAACATTGTCTATGGTTCAAATTTTGTGCACTGTGACATGATCTTGTCATCTTCAATGGGTTTAATCAATCCAATTGTGCACCAAATTTAAAATTTGAACCATCTTTCTATACACTGCAACTCATAAAATTCATCAATTATTCCAAATTAAAATTTTAATAAAAAATAATTACAATATAATCCATAGTCGAATTTTGTAAATTGGAGCATTAATTTTCAATATGGCATTCCTTTTGGGTACCCAATGTTGATTAAGGCCATTCGTTACTTTTTTCTTTCTTTCTATCTATGTGTTAAGCTTGTTATCTTCAAAAAGCTTGTCATGCTCTTTGTAAAAACTACGATGAATGGGATTGGAGCCATAATAGATAATTTTGATATTAAACTACAAAGGGGACACTCTTTTTTGAATTTACAAAATACATGAGTAAAAATATAAGAACCCATATATTAGTTGTTGAGTAAAAATTATAATATTAATTCTATAATATGATTATGTTTATTCTAGAAAGTTAAAACCAAAATATAATTAATATAAGATATAAGTTAATCCCTAGTGTTAAAAAAATAGAAAAAATATAGCATGGTAAAAAATCTTTATACCAAGGATGAATCATGATGTCACACCATCACCCCATTGTATTGATTATTTGTAATATTTATCAATCATGTTTCATCATATACATGGACACAAAGTGAATGATATTGATGGAATTGATATACATGGTGGTCTAAGCTATTATATTTTTAAATATTTGACAATTTTTTAATCCATTAAAATTATAGGAATCAAAATAGTATACAATCAAAGATTATGATTTTATTTATTTTTAATTGTGCTAGCAAATGCTGAATAAAACCTTGATGCAACAACTAAATTTGTTGATGTATAATTATATTTACAAATTCGTCATGTTTGTAATTAATAAGTTGATGGCTATGTAAGAGTTTTTCAACTTATGATGTTGTGTAGTTGGATTTTAATGTTAATGTGTAAATACATGTTTGATAATATTTAAACACTTTTGATTTGGATGGCAAACATATAGGTGAACTTTAATCTTATTTATCAAATTAGCATATTGATTTTTTCATATACCAGATTTTGTACATTTCACATTTCTTAAGGAAATTGATATTATTGATTTGGTGACATGGTGGTCACTAGTGTTTTTTTGGCTCACTAAATTTATTTCTAGAAATATGTTTTAATTAGTTAATTTTAAATTAAAGGATAAATGATGAAAACTTGGCGACCATTAGTTTAAGGTCCATGACATCATTAAAATATCCTAACAAGGATTTTGGTGATTTGTTCTTTTCCTTTTCTGAAATAGTCAAAAAATCATATGTTTGTGTATTGAATTCCAATGCATTAAATATCAAAAATTAAAATTTGGTGGACAATAAAGATCATGTGTATTAATCTTGTCATTGTGCAAGAATATTTATTTTTTCTCAAATATTTATGTTAGTTATGTGGAAGGTTTTGTGTACATTTAACATTAATACACCTAGAAACCCAATGCATTTTCTTTTATAAAAATGAAAATATTATCCAAAATTAATGAAATTTATTTGATTCTAGTGCCCTCAAGGATGGATTGGGTCCTCCAAGGGGGACATTTAGTCTAAAGTTTAAGATTTACATATGTCAAACGATCATTTTTGGACCGAGGCGAAAGGGGGGGGGTAAATAATTGACCAACCTATTTTTTATCAGCCTATTATTATCTAATTTTCTAATATATACATATTAAAGTCACCCTATGTTTATTATAATCCATTATTACATACCTTATATTATAATTAAATTGATTATTTGAATAAAATGTACTCTATTTTTAACTAATTAACTTATAATTTTTACCCAACAACCAATACCTTGGACCCTATATTTTTACTCAAGTATATTCTAAATTTTTTACTAGTATCCCCTCGGGATTGGGCCCACCCCCAAATTGAATTAAGTTTAAAATTAACATTTAAGTCAAAAAAATAAAATACATTTCAAAGTTCATTTTTAATGAAATACATTACAAAGTGAATTGTAATGTTACAAAGATAATTTTCAACAATGTTTTTCAAGTAATGGCTATTTTAAGATGATATAACAGACATTATTAAAAGCAAACTTGGACAACTATCATAGGCATTTAAAGAGTAATTTCAAATTTTGCCCTTTCAATTTCATATATGTGATTGATTCATTTGAATAAGTGAATCTAAAGAAAATTAATTTGATTTTTCATTCTATGTATTTCAAATATGGTTTCAAATAAGAACTAATCAATTTTTTTATAAAATTGCCAAATTTGATCATAGGTGGTAAAGTTTAATGTGAAAACAAAGTTTTATGTGAAGGTAAGTGCATGATAGCGTGGACAAAAAAGTGGCAAGAAATTAAATCCCCAAACTATTGACATCACAATGCAATAGTTTGCAAGGACATTTTGTTCAAACCTTTTCAAGCATACAAAAATGAATATTTTATCTAATGGACTTTGGTTTTAAGTTATCAACTTAAATATGAAAACTATATGTGATCATATTGTAAATACATGTCCCTAAACTATTTTGTAAAACTCTAATTATGGACTTTTTTATGGTGATAATTGATGTGATCTTTAGAAGTCCATATCATTTTTAAATATATATTTTAACATAGGATTTGTGCACACAAGTATAATATAATGATCTTTAGTTGAACTTAAACAAACATGGAAAATTATGAAGTGTAATTGATGGATTGTTGCTACTTAATTGTTTAATCATCCCTAGGCTTGAAAAAAGTACAAAGGAAATGAACTTATGAAAATGCATTCATCTAGATATATTAGTTTTGGTCCATACGTTCAAACATTCACCAAACAATAATCCATCAATTCCAAGAAATGTTTTTCCTATTTATTTTTAATTTCAACTAGATATCATTGTTTTGTACATGTGTGCAAAACTCCAACACAAATCACAATTCTTTCAATATGATATGGACCTTTCAAAAAATGCCTAATTTATTCATCAAATAAAACTAAAAAACAATAACAACTTCATTTGATATTAAACAAAACCTTGCAATTTCTTGTTTTCATTAGTATTTTAAAAATTAAATTCAAGTCATTAATAGGTTTTAATGTCCATCATGGAACCAAACCCAAGTCCTTTCACTTAATTGTTGCCAATGTTACAACCTTTGGTTTTCAACTTCAAAAGTTCATAGCTTGTGATTTTATGAAATTTGCATGCCAAATAATTGCATCATGTATATGGGTGCAAATGCAGTAAGACGACCCACGCCCAACTCCTTGGTGCTTTGCTTAAAAATAACTAATCAAGGTGATGTGGTAAAACTAGATTGATTCATCACAAAGAATTTTTTTTTAAATCATTTTTTACAAGTTTTCAAAAAAAAAATTGACTCAATAGGATTGTGTAGTTTACTATTCTTTACAAGAATAGTAATTTTTTTTCATAAATATGTCATTTTCAAATAGTTATAAAGCCTTTTAGGAGTCCTTTGCACAATAAAAGCATTGGTTACATTACTTAAAAGATGTTTTTGGGTATTTCATACTCATTGAATTCATCTCAAACTTAACCAAATGTTTCCATAATATATTATAATCATTTTTGTACAAATGCACCAAATTTTTTTAACATTGATTTGACGTAGTGATTAAAAATGTGAAAAATTAAACAATGGTTACACTTTGATTGGGTCATTTTATTGTGTTTGGACCCATATATTGAAATTTAAAACCTCAACACAAATCCCATTTAACAATTCCAATATGTAGAATAGAATGTGGAAGTACAATCACACCTATCAATAATAGAAAAACAAATTATGTTACACCAAAATTGATCTACCCTACCATGCATCCACCCATGACTAAAAGAATAATCTATACACAACCTAAAGGAATATCCCCTTGAACAAACCATTAGACATTGAATTTCAAGAAAACTAATAGAATCAAGTTCATTCGATGAACAAAACAATGTATTCCCATTAAACAAAGTCACACTAGCTTAAGAACTCTAGAATACATTATATTGTCATCATAGTCCATTGAGATGAGCTTACCTTCTAGTTTTCAACTCACACCCCCCAACTAGTGTCACCAAAGTTTTGACCATTAGATGAAAATACAAGGATTGCATTCACATATAAGAAATTTGCAACAATGATAACATTTTGAATGCACTCCAATATCAAATGATTCATGGACTCAACAAAACCCCAACTTGTAGAGTTATTCCCATTTTTTTGGGTGTGTGCTTGACTTTTAAACACAATGAAATATTTCAAGCTTTCAAAATCCGTCCTTGCCCAATCCCTAGATAACAAATGATAGATCATAACAAGTTCTTAACAAACTTTTCTTTTTTTTGCCTTGAGGAACCTACGAAACAACAAGATCCAAAGTCAAAATATGGTCACAAGTAGTGTAGATACTTTCATTACATGACATGTCGACTATTATGATTAATATAGAAAGAACCGTCTTCAACACCTAGACTAACAACATTAGCATTGCACCCTAATATCAAGCTTTGAACAAATTGTAGAACAAACTTGATGCATATTGCCTATGGCATCTACTATGGATTGTACCCATGCCACCCATTTATCATGTCTCATTTACCTTCATCACCCCATTTTTTCTTCCTTGTTACCAAGCTTGGACAAACAAAGCTTGGACAAACAAGGCTTGGATTTAGAGAATCTTACAAAGAAAAAAAGTTATGATGATAGTTTTGGACACATGCAAATCAAGATCAATTTCATTAGCAACAATAGGGAAAATTGGCTTGAACTTGAATTTTTTGGGGATCAACAAAAGAAGCATCACAAAAATCCATTGGGATTAAGAATACATGTCAAACACAATCATTTTCTTGCTACAATGGCTAACCACACACTCATGCATACCCTGCAGACACAAGCAACAACAAAAAATGATTAAAATTGAGAAATGCAATGCAAACCTCCAAAATTCATCATAAATCTTTAAAGTTCAAACTCCCACCCTCCTTCAAAGTTCATAACTATCAACAACTGCACACCCTGATCAATCCAACCTTTGGCATAAGTTCTTGCAATCAGAAGCCTTTGAACATGCACATATATATTGATCACAAACAAGGAAGTGAATGGAATGATGTTCAAGTATTTCAAGTTGGTCCATAGATTCATTTGTATGGGCTACAAGCTTCATCACCCTCATTTCACAAATCGTTTCTTGAAGTTAATATGTTTGATCAAATTACTATAGTACCCTAGGCTGGTTTGGTAACAAGGTGCCTAGTGTTTTTTTTTTCAGTCAGTTATGTTCCGCACTAAAGATAGTAATAACTTACAACTCAACTACATACAAAATAATGAGGCTAATGTGTTTGAGAGCTTCATTCAAATTTTTGGCATGACAAACACATATGCTTCAGAATTTTCAGCAATTCCGAAAAGTAATTACTTAGTGCCTAACCTGCCTAGGTACTAGGGTAGTTGATTTAGTTGTACCTAAACCTGATGCACTTAATGTTATTCCATTCAAAGTAGACAGCTTTTAGATGTCTACAAAAGGATTTCATTGTAACAAGAAGAACAAGAGACATGTGTGATTGAATTGAAAGATGTATGATTGATGGATTACATTGCACATTGATGCATATTCTTATAACATGAACTTTTCAGGTCTAAATGTCTTTAGATTGTCAAGCATAAATTCATTAATCAAATAAGGGTCTAGTGAAAGTGGTTTTCATAGATGGACGATTGTTGCATTTTGGTTAGGACAAAGGATGTAATTTACATAGCAAGCAAGATCTCTGTGTGTGGTGCATCTTTACTCTTTTCAAACCTCATAGCAACAAGAGTCCAATGTGAACCACAACCTTTTCGCAATCATGGATGTGTAGGATGACAAGAAAGACAAAATGTAACAACAATAAGTCACATGGTTGTGTTACTCCAACAATGAAATACTAGTCTTACAAAAACTGCCACACACTAGCTAGCCTTTACTTTTATACTTAAATTATTAAGTGTATACCTTCGAATAACCCGTGTAAGATCCCTCCCACTCTTAAGGAGTAGGTGTAAAAACCATCCCAGTCCTACACCTCACAATCTGCAAATGTTTAGTTTCATGATCACCTCTGCCTAGTGTGCCACAGGCAAAATGCCCCGGGTGCACAACATTCCCAAAACCCGTGGCTGGACTCAGCTATCACCTCACCCTACACCCCTTATTTTGAGAATTCCCCCACTCTAGGGCTTTACCCTACACTTCTTAACCCAACTCTTTGCAACCTTTTGACAGTCAGTAACAAATCATGCCACCAACAGCTAAACATTGAATGAGATTATACAGAAACCCTAAACCACAAACCTGTGTCTCAAACTTTTCACTAATTTTGGCAGAGAATTATGTTTCATGATACTTTTGAAAATTATGAAGTTTCAGCATGTCAAGTTTCTTAGTACTGCTTTGGTTACCAAAGCTTCAATGTTTTGATGGGTAGTGACAATGGATTGCCATTTCCATCAATCAGCATCAGAAAATGCATTTTGTGTTGCATTTGTTTGTGGAGATACAAATTCACACTCCCTTAACTGATCAACGTTGGTCATGTGCACCACCATCCACACATCAGGTGATATCTATCACCTGCCACCAGCACCCAACAAACCTTAATTAGCTATAACAAAAGAAATAAAACCCCGGACATGTGCAATGAGGAAACCAAGGAAACCTTCTTAATGAACAAATTTGCAAACTTTACAGGAAATTAGTTTGAACTTGCACAAAATACACCAGGATTCATGATTGGGTAGTTGAGTATAAGTCCACATATTGATTCCAAGCTGGGAGAAAACTTCAGTTTCACAAAGAGCTTTTAAAACCCTAAACCCAAATGGATATGAAGAAAAAGTGAGATGAGTCCTGGACAATCACACAATCACCTGTCCAAATACTACAATTGTAATTGTGGCCAATCAACAGGTTTCATAGTATATGAAATCAGGTGGTTCACCGATGGAATTGCATACACCTGCAAGTGAACCATTTCCATTCCCATGGTTGCAGTTATAAAGTTCAATTGGTGGCCATGAGGTTGCTGCCATCATACAATGTACAATCCAGAACATGTGATGAAACTGCTCTAAACTCATGCCACTGCCTTATATCCAGACTACTAAAAAGAGTATAAACCTAGTTCCAATTCCAAAGCCAAAATCAAAAGACTGATCAGGCTGATTCTCACATGCTTCATCTAGATGTGGAAGGTAGACATGCTTGAACTGCGTGGGTAATGGGAACACAGAGAAGCAGATGGAAGCTTTTGCATGTATGTCATTCTGACATTGGTAAAACTGGGCATTTGCTGGGATTGTTGCTCAATCCCCAATTCAATTTCATGTTAGCCTCAGCTTGAACCATCCAGCTATCTGAGAGAACTAAGCATTTTGGAACAGACAGTGGTACCTTATAAGAGTGGAAGGTTGGATGCAAGCCAGAATTGTTTTGTGCACCTTGCTTTTAGACCACAGCCTTCAAAGACATCAGCAGCACTCCTTCAGGTGCCTTCTCGAAACCCATTTCAATCATCTTCTCAAATTGTGCCTCTGTAACAATGCAAGTAGGAATCGTTAACGAAAGGAAAAATACAAATTCACCAAGCCAGACAACAAAATCCAACAAATTCGGGTTGTGGAGCTTCCCTTATTTATAAGCATTTCAAAAGAAGGCTCCAATTTTGTGAGCATCTGGTTTAAGCGAAACGTTAGGGAGCAGAACAGCAAATCGTTCCCACCTTTGGCTCATGTGGCTCTTCATATGGAACCTGGGTAGAAACATTTTCATTCTCTGCAAGAGAAGATGTTAAGACAAAAAGGGCATGTGCCAATTCCATAACAATGATTGCATAGCTGCAGAACCCAGGATCCAGGAGCACTACAGACATCTTTTCACAAACAACAGAAACCACAGATCATCTCACTGGGTCTGCCTGCAGCGACATCTTTGTGCCAGTTTTGTGTACTCCATCCAACTCTACTATGATTTGAATAAACAAACAGAACGTGGACGAGAGCCAAGCACAATACGCACAGATGCAGGAATGGACCAGCTGAAATCCACGTTTACTTTTAAGCATGTGAAGAAAGCTGCTTGCCCATGGGAGATTTGAAAGGAACAAACTTGGAATTTTCTGACCAAGAGGAAATACCAGTTCGAAGCCCAAATATGCCAGCAGAGATCTAGCAATTTGATACACACATAACTGAGCAAGTAACAAGTGAAGCACACTGTGAAACAAAACAAGTTTCACATGTGTTTTGCAACTGTAAGATTGCAACTTGTTCCACCATCATCCCACAGCTAAACTCAGACTGCTATGAATCGAGCTCAAAAAACAGAATGAGAACTGTAATAAGGCTGAGCCTCAAAAGACCTGAGCTCACAGTGGAAAAGCCAGAAAATAAAAGTGGGCAGATAGTCAACTCTAATCTACCAACAGATGCCCAAGTGGGTAGAAACAGACAATGTGCTGCTTTTTTTAATACTGCAAAATATGGGAATGCTCATGCTTATGATGAGTGGGTGAACAACATTCAGGCTCCAGGTCAAATATAATGAATCATGAATAAATTCAAAAAACTTCTACCTAAATGCTAATCCTTTCTCTGAACCTAAGGCACTAGTTTCTGCCGCCAACTCTGATGTATTGAAGAATTTGTCCCAAGGGAAACTTCCAAAAGGAAAAATCCCTAGACATCAAAATGACCCCTTGGAAGTAAACTTCAGGGGGCCTATTTTGGTGGGCCAGAGAAAGGAACAGTTATGTATGCCACCATAATGTTACACATATTGGTGTGCCCCCCCTACTAATCCGATGTTGTTGAGTTTGACGGTGCATATTCTCCAACCCAGTAAGTTTTCACACATACCAGAATCTTTTCAGAGTTGAAGGGCCCATCCTCATGGTCTGCCAATCGACACTCCCAGCGCATACCTTGTGTAGTCCCCATCACCTTGGTCAGCACATCTACCTCATCACGCATCAGTACCGCACCCTCAGGTCGAAGGATGCGGTCCATCTCCAGCAAGATATCAACAATATCACACCTGGAAAAATCACAACAAAATTTGGCAAAAAGTACAAAATGATTGCAGCAACGATCAAAGCACATTCTTCGCTGCAATGGCTCAAAACAGTAACTCACCTTACTGAGATTCCAAACTAGGGCAGGTCAACAGAGCTTAGCTTCAGGACAGAGAGTTCTAAGGTGAAGCAGGGGAAAGAGTGCAATCTAAAATATCCAAAAAACTTGGGAATCTACTGAACCACACCATTCGACAATCAGGTGGCAGTATCTTACCGATCTTGGTACATGCTGAACAACCCATTGGCATGAATGAGGTCGTAAGTCCGTGGGTATGTGGAGAAGGCTTCACACCTGACCATGATGATGTTAAACCTTAGAAAAATACCAAATGCAACAATGCTTGGCCTACTGACAATCCACATTAGTCTACACAGGAATCCAATGCTTCTCCTATTTCCTGTAAGACTCCAGTATTATGCATCAAAAGAAATCGGCAACTCTTGTTGAACATGCATAACTCAAACCAAGAGAATCCTCCTGTCCCTATTCCAAATGACATTTTCATTATGCATTTGCAAACAAATGATTCCAGATAGGTAGAAGAAGTAAATCACCAATTCTGGTACGTTCCAATCAGTCCTCTCTCATAGATTACTCCCAGGGTATTGTCCTTGGCTTCAGGTGGCATTGCATTCATGACCCAGACAGGCTCCTTAATCAAAGCAGCCGCAAAGCCCCCAAGTCCTGCATTCATGTCCATGATATTCCTGTATCTGCCATGGGCTAATGGTGGAATCAAATGGACCTTGTAGTAAGTTAGGCGTTTCACCCATGCCTTGGTGTCTTGAATGAAAGTCTCGGCATTGATCCCTGGAAGAGATCCACTTGAAATTCTTGGGGGGATAGCTGTCAAGCGAGCTGGCCATTTCGCAAGAGGGCCCCCTCCAGCAACGTCTGTTTTATCCTTAGCATCAGGGAGTGGAGTTATGCAGGTTTCCATTTTGCGGTACCTGTGGATGACAGACAACAGAGCCATGCGGTTGGTGGCGGGGAATGCACGCAAGTCTAACAACATTTATCCAGTTCCCACCACAGAATGAGAATTTTCAAAAATTGCAGGAACCTGGGTGAATGGGCACTTTCAAAAAAGCAAATTCAGAACTCATCCAGTTGCTATCAAGAATTTTACCATGATGAAAACAACTTCCAATATGAAAGAACACATCAGAAGCTCTCAAATCAAAGCTTTTGCCTGCAAATTTTTGAAATAGAAATGGAAAATGCAAAACAGTGAGCATTTGGGTTAAGTACCATGCATGGTCAGGGTCCTCAGCTTTACTGCAAACATGGGGGAGAACTTGGGTATTTTTCTTGTGATACTTCACACATTCTATGTGATTCCATGGTTTCTGCCAGATAGCCAAATTACCCTCCTCCTTCACCTTCTTCCAGCACAAACGACGTGCTGCATCCTCAATTGTATCTTGCTCTTCCTTAAGACTCTCTTCCGTTCGTTCCCAGCCTTTGTAATGATTCTTCCAGTTGATTGGAGGTCCCGACAAAATCCAGTAACCTCCAGGTCTCAACACGCGGTCCACTTCAATCAAATACAAATTGTCTGCAAAAGGAGCAGCAAGGAAGAAAAAAATGGGTCACAATCCAGCAACTCATCAGTGCACATGTTTGTCTACCTTAAGAGTCATCTTGACCCAATATAAAAAAACTTGCTGAAATAGCACACAACACTTTCTCCATTGGAAGTCAGATGTGCAGACATGTTTTGATGCCAGCTGCTTTTAAATTGCTCTTTGTCTTACCATGACCACCCCAAGGGATCAAGCACCGTGAGCAATGTGCCATATCAAATGCCCGGGCTGGATATGGCATACGATGAACAGCCATGATACCCAGAATAGCAGGAACTCCTCTTTCCAATGCAAACTGTATCTGTGAGACATGGGTGTCTCGGGGTGCAAATGACATTGCTAGTATATCCTTCTGCAACAAGTATGCTCCCCAACTTGCAACCTGGGCACAGCATTCAATCCTCTCATTGTTCAAACTCATCGCTAGTATCACTCACCCACACATACACTACTAGCAAAAGATAAACTCTCATGAGGATCAAGAAATCTCCTGAGGTAACTCTCATGAGGATTGAGAAATCTCCACAATGATAACTCTCATGAGGATCAAGAACTCTCCAAGATTACTCTCATAAGGATTGAGAAATCTGCAAGATAACTCTCATGAGGATCAAGAAATCCCCATACTCACAGTAGCACCTTAGACTATTTATATCAATAGCAGGGGAAGCAACATGATGAATAGAAAGGCATAGACACACATGTGAAGAACATGTCCACAGCATCCGATGTGCATTGCAACTTGTCAAGTGGGTACTTTGGGAGATCAGAACATGAAAAAAATATGAGAGTTTTCTAGCCAAGATCTTACCCCGCAACCAGTGTCTATTGCTGTGCGAATGGTGCCATCGTTGATAGGGATGAGGGCAGCAATATCTTCAATGTATTTCTCAGCACCACCTGTTGAGAATGTTCCACCACCAGGGAAGTAAAGCTTCTCCCCTTGGAACTGCACCCATTTCTGAATTGCCTTCTCGACTGTGAGCTCCTTGTGGGGGGTGTTAGCATACCAGGCATAGTCACGACTCTGTGGCCATGGAATGGGGTTCTTGTATCCTGGGGGAGCAGGGATCAGGCACTTGAGAAGCTCATCCTTTCCAGGGCAATGTCGCTCACGGTAAGCCAGCATCTCTCTGGGGAAGTTGAGGCCACGAATGGGATCCTCACATGGAGTGTACTCACTGTACTTCATGTCACAAGGTGGGAACTGCCTCACCTCAGTACCATCTTTGTTGGTGCTTGGGGAGCCATGGTGAGCCCCAAAGTCAAGGGTAGATGACACACAATCTGCAACTGAAATGGAAGCTTTGTTCAAAGCCAAGCTCGAGGAAATGGCACCACCATTTTGCCAATCTCCTAGAAGGTAGAAGAAGCAACAGAGGCCAGCAACAGTTAGTAGCCAAGTCACTCTTCGCCGTCTTGCATAGTCAAAGTGATGGACCTTGGGTGAGCTGGGTTTGTCCTTCCCCATCCTACCACCTGCAACATGAGCCAGGAAAATAAAAACACACACACACACATGGATCTTGGGTGAGCTGGGTTTTTCCTTCCCAATCCTACCACCTGCAAAATGAGCCAGGAAAAAAAAAGAAAAAAACCAAAACCCACCCGCAGATTCATTCTAGATTCAAGTATGATGTACACCCATCTGGGCACTAATTCAGCAAAGATCTGGAGATAGATCTGGTGTACCTTTGTCAAGAGCCACCACTGCGAGATTCACCGCTGGGTTTCCAAGTCATCCACTGCTTCTTCTTCTTCTTCTGCAGTCCCTGCTAAAAAACAGCAAGCCCCATGCACCACCACCCTCCCCTTCAAAACTTCCGTCCCTTTTCTTCTTCTTCTCCGCCACCACCACCACCAGAAGAAGAACCTTCTTCAGAGACACAAACTGCACAAGATTGCACCAGTATCACCACAGACTAGTTGCTGCAACAACAACAATACAGCAGAGAAAGAATGGAATGAAGATAGCACCAGGACCACCCACATTGAACAAACCCAAAAACTCAGAAATCACCCAAGAACTCAACCTGCAACCAAAAAAAAAAAACCTCGGATCTAGAAAAAAAAACGAAGTCCTTGAAAGAATCAACCAGGAGAATGGGTGCCTAGTACTGCATTTTTTGAAAGCAAAATGTCCAAAACCCAACAAACATTCGAAGAAATTTAGATCTTGAGAACAACAACAACAAAGGAGGCTGTGGATCTCTCTAGTGAAAGAAAACACAGAAGAAAGAATCTCAAAACCCCACAAAACTCAAAGAACTCTGGGGAAACACCCAAAAACAGAACAAAACAAACAAAAAGCCTTGTACCAACGACACCAACAACAACAACAACAATGCAAATAGATCCTTTGAGAGAGAGAGAGAGAGAGAGAGAGAGAGACAAACACACACATACAAAGAACACAAGAAAGAATGAAAATGAATCACAAAATTCTACAACTCTGGCAAGCAAGCTACAAAAACAAACTCCTTAACAAGCCCCAAAAACAAAAACAAAAACAAAAACAAAATTGCTGAACAAAATGTTAAGTAAATGCAAAGAAGAAGAAGCAGCCAAGTCTTAACAGGAGCAACAAATAGTAAAAGTAATATCATAATAATAATAATAATCATCATCATCATGGAAAACAAACCAAGCATGCAATTGCAATTTTGGCTACGTCAAATTTTTCTGGCGTAAACTTCACCCGAATATTTCAACACAAATAATAATCATAATAACAATAATAATAATGTTGTCAGAAGTCACACCACAAGGGATTTTATTTTTTCCTACAAATAATTGAATTTTTCCCACCAAAGTTTTGGGATTTTTTTTGAATTTTTTAAAAATTCTACTGTAAATGTGACTAATTTTGCTAAATTTTTGGATAAATTCGCCAAATTTTTATATCACAAAATTGGGGGAAAAAAACTCCTGGGACTCAGGGGCTATTATTATTATTATCATCATTGTCCATATTATTATTATTTTATTTTTATTTTTATTTTTTTGGACATGTTATTAGTTTTGGTATGTTTTGATATTATTTATATTACTTAGTAACTACTAATATTATTCTTATTGGTTTTTTGGGGTCTTTTTTTTTCTTAATTCTGGTAATTTTAATTTTTTTTCCTTGGGAGCTGGTCTCTCTGCCTAACTTTAGTTTCTACAACTATTCTAGGGTTAAGACTAAATAAAAAATACAGCACAAAATGGCCAATAATATCTTAAATATAGAATTTTCATAACTGTGAATCAATAAATCAATAACTTTAAATATAGAATTTTCATTATTGTGAATTAGACCCAATATCATATTAAATATAGATTTTTTTTTTCATTATTGTTAATCAACCGATATACATATTATACCATAGAATTTCATTTTTTTGGAATTCACCAATAATATTATATGTAAACTTTTCATTATTTTGAACCAATTAATATGTAAAATTAAAAAATAATAGTTATAATGTAATTTTCATAATATTATATTGGAAATTTCACTATTGTGAAAAATAATGGACTAATAATATCCAATCTATAGAATTTTCATTAGTATAGGACACCTTAAGTTTTTTTTTTTTTTTTTTAAGGCTCCGGAACGAACAAGACTTGTTGTTGTCACCTTCCGGAAAGCTTCTTGCCTCATTCATTACAAGGCTCTTCGTCACATTTGTAGGTGGGTGTACCCGGCCCCGAATGTGGTGTACCCGGCCGTGCTGCAGTACACGAAAGAAAGAAAGGTGAATTTTTCCAACCTCCAAGTGGGGTGTCGACAACAGAGAGAAACATGAAATTATTAGCCTGACGGACGGACGGAGGGAGAATGCGCCAAAGAGGTTGGTGCTCGAGGCTGGGTCCCACCAAAGATCCGCATTCGAGGAAGGAAGCCGTGATGTTTGTTGTGTTAAATGTGGTCGTAAAGATTGACACTCTCTCAACGCAATAATGCTTGTGTTTTTGTCCGGTCCACTCATGCCCGTGTATTTTTGAGGAAATTTTTTTTTTGGTTGTATCGAAAGGTGCCGATCATGTTGAAAAGGTTTAGGTAAGGTGGTGAGCGATTATCCATCCCTATGAAGATTTAGCCAAATCTGATTATAAATTTTAGATAAGAAATACAAATTTTTAATCATCTTTTTCTTCATTTCTTTTTTTGGCTATAGTAGTACACATTGAAAATCAAAAATAAAAATCCTCCAATGTTTATTTATTTTTTCTCATTTTACGGCAAATATGAAATCTCCAAAATTCATTTCATTTTCTAAATTTTTCTTTTGGATGAAATTTTGTCCATGTGTAGTTTTAATCCTGAAATATAAATAATCTCAAATAAGATTTTTTGGTTCAAAACATTTAAGTGATTCAAATGACATGTTTAGGGTTTAGGGTTTAACCCAGGTTTAAACCCTAAACCCCATGTACAGAGGCAGCAGCAGCAGCTTCAGCACATACCTGTAGAATAATTAATTGATTTAATTGATTAATTTAGAGGATTCCATTTCGAAAAATAAAATATTCTCAAATATTTCAAAAGATTCTTTCATTTTCCTTCAGAAAAAGTTTGTTCTTTGCCGAAACTTTTTTTTTTGAAAATTTCAGCATTTAAAAAAATTATATAATTATTTATGCAGAAGCCACCAAGGTACTAGTATGGTGTAGAAGGAAGGGGTCCGGCATATAAATGGGGTTCTGAAATTTTAGGATTCTAGTGAAGTGACTTACTTATATTCCATAATTTTTTATTCCTTCTTGTACCTTATTAAAAACAATTTTTATTTTCAAACTCCTCAGCAATTATGAGTATTGTGTGTCATGTTCATGTGCCCTAAATCTTTTCTTGCATTCATTCCTTAGGGAACTGTAAAAGATTGTTTAAAAACTCAATGCCTTGTAATATGTTATCTATACAAGGTGTGTAAGTTGGTCTTTTGATTTGGTTTTCCCGCTTTGCTTGTTGCTTCATAAAACTTAGATGTTTGACGTGTGAAGGAAATTTTTTAAATCATCCATTGACATTGTCTCATAATCAACACAAACATCACCACTCTCCATCCGGAGTCCAAACAAATCAAGTTGTTAAAAAAAAATCAAGTGTTAAGGTGACTCGCAATGGTGCAAAGAAATGGTGATCTTCTTGTTTTCCAACTAAATGCAAAATGATAACACGTATCAAAAGAGAAAGCAATCCTTTAGAGAATGTTAAGGTGACTCCTAATAGCACAAAGAAATGGTGTCTTCTCATCTTTCAACTAAACACAAAATGGTAAATATGTATCAAAAGTGAAAGCAATCCTTTAAAGAGTGCTATCATGACTCCCAATAGTGCAAAGAAATGATGATCTTCTCATATTTCAACTGAATTCAAAATGATAACTCGTATCAAAAATGAAAGTAATCCTTAACTAGTTAATACCCCACCATTCATAAATATTGAAGCAACAAGAGAAATAATCAAGCCAGAAGTGATAAGAGCAAGAACGAGACAATAGGGGGAACCAATGCAATGGCTTGATGGCCTTTCCATTGACTCATGAAAAGCACTAATCACACCCAAAGGAGCTTTGTCCAGTGCAATTCTTGATTCACGATGTTCAACCCTACACAAAGCCACATGATTGTATTGCATGGTTTGACAAGTTCGACCTTACTTTTAGAGTAAATAAAAAATAACATTATCACTATTCAACACAAGTGAATTATGCTAATTGTAAGTCTTCTCATTCTCTTTTAAAAGATGCTTTGTTGGAGATCAGTGTGAAATAATAAAACATTCAAAACAAACAAAACCATAAAACTCTTTTTGCAAAACATTCAGAATAAGTAAGTTAGTGACCATTGTTTGAAATCCAAGGAGCTCCTCTTATGTTAGGCCAGCCTATGCCTTGAGAGCAGGGCATTCCCTTATACCTAAAGCATTGCCAAAAACATTTCTAATGTGCACTAGTATATCTTGCGGGCATGTTATTAAGTGGAATTTTTCCACTCCAAAAGGTTGGGCATTTCTCTTCTTTTTTTTCCAAAATGGCCCTCCTCTTTTCAATGTTAGGTAAAACCCCTCAGAGCCAGGTGTTCCCAAAATAATTTTAATTATGTATGCGCCGTTACCCCTACTCATGAAAACCTAATGTAATTTCTATTGTCCAACTTGTTTTGGCACCTTAAAGCCACCTTGTTAACTTACCTTACAGATTTGTAAGATGCCTGGGACAAGAAGAGGAAGGATGCTTGTGTGAGGTACCTATACAAAAACTACAAAGAAAACTAGGCCAAGAATTTTTGCAATGTCTTCTTGCATTGGCTTGGCTAAGATTATAATTATTTTCAGGACCTTTGTGGATTAGGCTTCAAGATCTCAAAGAAATTTTGGGCTTTCTAAATTAAATTGGTAATTTTGAACCTTTTTTTTAGCCTGGTAGTTGGGACAAGTTTTTTTATTGAATTTGAGGCAAAACCTTTGATAACATCTATTTGTTGAATTACCTAATGACATAAATCCTTTGGGCCTTCAACTCATGAAGTGTGAAGTGGCCCTATATACTTGGTAATCTCCTCAAATACTAAGTTGCTAAACTAGCAGTCTCTTACTCAAATTCCCTTATAAAAACAACTAATAAAACTTAGACCCATTTCACCTTTCCGAGGATTAAATTTTACAAGCATGATAATTCATTCATTATCATGTGGCAAAGATTAGCCAAAAATTGCCTAGTGTATTTGGAGGACATGTATGATACATAATTTTAACAATTAATTGTGGAATGAGGTTTATGATTTTGATCGGACTTTACCATTTCAGAGTGATCTTTACAATTTTGATGGTCTGCTTTGTAAAATCTGCCTATTATTAAAGGAAATTTCTGACAGATCTCTGGTAATGCACTCAACCTCAGGCTTTTACCCTTACACTTCACTTCAGTGTTTTTTTTTCCTGGCAAATTATAATCGCCATATTTCTGCTTTTTAAGAAACAAGGCTACCAACACAAAGGGAAAAAGAGGGGGGTTTTCCATTTTAAAATCGCCTAAAAAGACAGAAATTCTGTCTGAATCTGCCTAGGGGGATGCTCATCAACCTGGCTCCATCATGAAATTGAGGAAAAAATAATAATTTAAAATAAAAACACACAATAAAGTATGTACATAAATAGGCTAGATGAGAAATTATCATTATTTTGTTCAACTGGCATTATTCGCTCATTTGATTGCCTTTCTCATACCTCCAAAATAATCACTTTGCACATTTTGTTACACCAAGGTACAAGTGTTGGGTAGTTTGATTTCATGCAACCATTTGACATTAAAAATTGGACATAAATTTGACATGCAAAAAGTTTGACATCCATTAGGTATATACATTTTGGGTAATATGATGACCAAAATTGAAGGCATAGAATGTCGTGATGAATGTGCAAAGATCCATTGTGGATTTATAGTTACCTAATCTTCTTCTTATAGGGAGGAAAAACGAAAAGCCTTTTTCTTTTTGGTTGTCGACTTTGAGTCATCACAAAGTTTGCCTTTTGATGAAATCCCCTGACCACCACCAACTCCTTTTCACTCCCCCATAGCATCATCAAGTCGGTGTAAATTTTAAAACCTTTCAGTTGAATTTATTACTAAGAATTGCTCAATAATTTCTAGCAGCAGAGGTCTGGCCATACCCTAACATACACAATGATGTATGCAATGAGTTTATAATGCTAGTGGATTATGTTTCAGGTGCAAACATGCAGAGCTCCTCCCCTCCCCTCCTGTCTGTCTGTGAAATGAACACTACAGTGTATTTCTTTTTTTGCTCTTTTGTGCTCTAGTTAGTAATATGTTGTTGTCCTCAACTGAAAGATCATGATGCTTTTCTTTTTCCTTTGCTCAAGAACATGAGAAGAACAAGGATAGGTAGCCCCCATCAAGTACATTTTTTAACCAGTGTGTACACTCTTTTACTTTCATGAAGACCCACAGATAGTTGAAATGCTTGAGGGACATGAGAGGAAGGAAATCGGACTAGGAAATACATATCAAATGTATGTCTACTATAATCATCATCACCGCAGACAGCTGAAATGTGTGGAAGTAGCAGGCTGGCATGCATACCTGGTTTATGGTTTCATCAGTAATTGATTTTTTTTATTTGTTAATTTTTTCAGGAACTTACTCCTAAAACTTAGTTTTGGAAACCAAAGGGTTATATGTCTTGGTCATTAGCATGTTCTTCATTTATGTTTTTGGTCATCACAATTGCACACATTCCGCTTGGCTAATAATATGGTCACAAGCTTCTGTGGAAAATGATATTATAAGTGCAAACATTTGGTGGATATCATTGTGTCAATGTCAAAATTTAACACAAGATTGTTTATAAACACATGTAAGCCAAAGTTCTTGGAAAATGTTATACTAAATGCCAATATGCATTTTGATAAATCAATGAATTATTTAACACCTCAGTGCCAAAACTGTTTGAGGTAATACAGTATCAAAGATGTTGGATCAAAATTCCAACAGAAATTTTCTCAGTGTTCTTATTGCTCAAAATCTTTGCTCTGAGAGGCAAGTTGCCCCTTGCTTTAGCCTCTCCTGAATACATGTGCCTGCAAAGGGAATTGAACAAGCTGACAGGGATAATCTTTGGGGACAGGCAAGGCCAAAAAGTTAGCAAGCATAGATCAGAATATGAAGGTTCAGGTCTCGATTTCGTTATCAAGATCACAGACTCAACTCATTTGAAAAGTAATGCTAAAACTCAGATGCAAGTAGGTAGATTGTGAAAATATTTTCCCATGATGAATTTACTCTACTGCAATCTTTCTTTCAAATTCAAATTTAGGATATGGGAAGTCAGTAAAATTAGGACAACCCAACCCTAAAACCAGAGACTTCTGCAACAAGTTGATGGGTGTAAAAATCTGCCTATTGTGAGACCTCATCACAATCTGCTGACTTTTCCAAGGATGCAACTCTTCAGCCATCTCACCACTGAAGCCAAGTGCCATTGCATTATTACAGGAAACTTTGTGATCTGAATTGTGAGCTTCTGCATATGACAGCCAATACATCGTTACAGCCTGAATGAAACAAGAATAGCAGAATGTAGGAATTATATGAGAGAAATGTGACACAGTATACTGAAACAATTCAGCTGCCCCCGCAGTTGTAAACAGTTGTGTTGCAACATTCCTGAGGATGCCAAACCATTTACTGAACCTGCTTTCATACTGTAGTAAATGCTGGCCTGCATTGATGAGCTTGTGGCACACCAGTGGTTGACCCTGATGAAGATTAGTACTAGTTCCCAGAGAGAACAGCACCTACCAATGAGTCGATGTCATGAGGGAAAAACACCCTGCAACACAATATAACAGCAAACTACATTCAGTTTGCAAGGTACACCAACACAATTTTCAGTCCTCAGTCCACATTCACATGAATGGTAGTGACTAGCTGCCACAACTCCTAACTGATTTCATCAGCTCCCAGTCGTGGGTGCAGATCGGTGTATTATAATCTGCTCAAAACTTCAGTCAAACAATCATACAAAAACCTCTGTATAGTGAGCTTCTGTTGCATTTCTGGAAGCCAACTTCTTAAGAGGTTTGAAACTCTAGATAGGAACTGTAAGGCTGCCTTGCTTTCACTATGATGGCCAGGAAAACTAAATGCCCCCTCCCCAAGAACTTCATCAAAATGAAAAGAATATTACCGGCAAGTGTTTTCATATATAGTTGATGCAAGGCTGCCTACATCTTGTTCTTTCCGATGTGCTGCAATAACTTCAAGCACTTGCCTGCAACAGAACAAGCTTCTAAAAGACTACTCAAATAAAAACACATAAGCCCGCATACACCAACAGCTCCTGAAAATCAATACCAATTGGCCCACTAGCACAACTTGCTGTTCAGAATTCAATCTTCATCTGGTTATCTCAATTGCTGTGCATACCATCTCCTCCACACTTGTTCTTCGAAAATATATGTGCAAGTTCCTCAGTTTTATCTTCACTACATCACATGAATGTTGAATACGGTATTGAATCAGAACCTGATTTGGCAAGGCTCATTTCGGCTTTTCACAAGAGATTGAAAATCATGCTTTTCCTTCTTCTTGGAAGGCCAGGTTGTTGTAACATACTGTATTCCAGCATGCGTATTCTTGATATCACAATATGGTGAATCAGTCTCTATCATCATTCTCTCCACTGGGACCCCACTCATGACTTCCAAGTTTTCCATTGTCTTGAGTGAGCAGCCATTGATCCCTGCATTACATCACCCCACAGTCACAGTGTCCTCAGAATGTCACTGGATCACTATGATGATCTGCTTCCACTATTTAATCATGCAATATATTGAAGGAAAAGCCAGAGTAGTCTAAACCCTAAACCCTTGCAGCCCATCACAACTCTGCAATTGTAGACCAGACATGGCCTCAACATCGTAGTCAGTTGCAGGTGACCACTACAAATAGATAGAGCTTCCATGAATTGCAATGTGAAAGGAATGCGCTCACCTATATAGATGTTGGGAAATTCTAGCAACTGATCCCTTTCTTTTGCAGTGCCTGTAAAGGAATGCACTACTCCTGCATGAAATCTACACCCAGGGCATCCAAAACCACCCGGCAATTAGAATCATAAACCATCAACTATGTATTTTGGAAGCAAGCTCACAAATCTTTACCTGTCTTATGTTACCGATCTAATGAAACTCAGCATTCTGCGAGTTCTCATCTTCTGGGTAGACAACAGCCTTGGAAGGGAACAACCCAGCAACTAAAATCCACAACCAAACTTGGGACTAATTATAAGGTACATTCTTAGTCACATTCCTATGAACAATGTTCAGAAGCATCAAAATAGCAAGTCTTTTAGAAAGACAACCTGTGCTGATTATGGCTCATTATATCAATGAAATCATCAGCTGCAGCCCGCATATGTAAAAATAAAGGCAGCCTAGTTGCCTCTGCAATAGCAAACTGCTTCTCAAAGTATCTGCATTTCAACTCACCCAAAGTAATTCACCCAAAGCTGCAACTAATGCCTCTGTACCCAGATACTGTAATACAGCAAACAACACACCTGCATCTCTGCCTCACATTCAAGTTCTGTATTCTGACTTCTAGATGCATTCAAATCACAAAGAGATGTCAATTGATGATGCATCAAGTTGCCAGAGTGAATGTGTGCTCACTGCCGCTGAATATCTGGAGGACAAAACTGGACCCGGTCATAGTCTAATCCACACTCACCAATTGCCACCACCTGGTCACCAACAATGTCATTCCTGAATTATACAACTCATGACAAGACATTTTTGCAGCATTCAAGTCCCTATTTCTCCTGGATGAACCCACAGAATTGAAAGCATACATCTATGAAATTGCAGAGAAATCTCCACAAAAGCAATTTGAGGGTAGCATTACAATGGGTGCAGCCATGACCTTATGAGAGTTTCTCACAAAGTGTCAGACCATCATGTTCATCACAAATAGCAGTGACAAGCTGCCATGACTACTCACTGACTTCATCAGCTCCCAATGGTGGGTTTAGATAAGTACATATTGATCCACCCAAATCTGAGCAAACAATGATACAAAATCTGCATCCTGAGTTTGTGCCACATTTCCAGAAGCAATGGGAAGACTCAGTCATGATGCCGGATAGCACTCAAGAGACTAGCTACTCACAACCAGTCAATAGCATCCTTGTTCAAGCTGCAACAAGCTTGTGAGGGTGAGCCTTGTCTGATCTTAGTTTTTCCCTGTAAGAGCAAGTATCTAAGCCAAAACCATACAGATACACAGATGGTAGGGATTGGGCCTCCTTCACTCTGAACATATCATTTAAGCCCACAACTGGTGACCAGAAGTCATAGCAGCATTCACATTGGAGTTCTACACTAAAAACCAATGTCAGAAAGATCAGCAAAAAGGGCACATGATCCCTTGGCTTCCAGTTCTATAGCACTCTAAAACTGAAATTGAAGTAAGGGGCAGACTGGATACCTTTCCCCTTGCAGCACCTTCCTTTGCAAGTTTCAAAAGTTCTTGCAGATGCTTATCTGGATCTCCACTTTTCTCAAATTCCTGAAACCACAGACTGATAGTATCATTATGAATGCACACACTATGTGAAGTAGTAAAGTGCTTGAAGAACACATGCAAGAAACAATGGTTATAAAATCAAAGTGAAAAAAGGCCTCCAGTTTGTTCAATGAATCCAATAGCTTTGGTACTGATGGTCAGCAGAGAGCATACCTTGCAACGAGTTGGATGCACTCCCACTGTGCAATACAGCCGACCTGCCATCCCAAACATGAACATGAAAGAGGGAAAAGCATCCCAAACCAAACTAAATGCAGCATCTTCAAAATCTTCACTACAGGGAAGCTGGCATTTGTGCTGCGCATTGGCCTCTCCTGTCCTCCCCACATTCACTTCAGAAAGCTGGAGAAGGCTGGATAAGATGTGTACCATCTGTGTCAGCCAATTCCAATGCCTCCTTTGACTCCTGCAATGATCCTCCCGTCACCTGCCATGACAACATGATTAGCTCTGAACCCCGCAAGTTTGGAAAGGCAGTCCAATGAACTCTGCAGACCAACCACACATTTAATGAACTGCTGCTGCAAAGAAAACTACATAAACCTAAACCACCTCTTTTAATATGTTCAGAATGCAAAAGCCGGCTCTTCCATAAACCCTAAGTGCCCCATTCTCCTTTGATGTGAAGCAAATTTCAAGCTCACATCTAAACCCCAAACTTTCTGATTGGAAAGCAAAATCAAATGTAGAGGTTTTGAGAGCTTGGCCTCACAATAATCTGCTCAACCCCTGCATCCCAGGCTCGCTGCAGCACATGCACCAAGTCTGCAGCATGGCACTGCTTTCCATGGTACATTCCCTTGAACATGCCATCTATTTTGCCACATTCCACAAGAATCCAGTGTAAAAGGAAAAGAAATGATTTCTTGACTATACACAAAGAGTGACTGAATGTCTCCAGAGGCAAACAATTTTTAAAGGAGCACCATGGTTGTTCAAACATTGCATGGTGAAACAAAACCCTCGGCTTCTCACACATCATTCTTTGAACCCCCCCCCCCCTGCAGCTAAACTCAATTTCTAAGCATAACATCTAGCATGATGTTGATCAACGAACTACAACACTTCTTGCAAGGTGGCCATAAATGCGATACAAGAACCTGACAAGCGGTCTTCATCACATCTTCTACATATCTGTACTGTACAAAAACCCTAAATCTTGAAGCTACAAATTTGGCATTGCATTGACAAGAGATGGAGATGTAGTTACTTGATGATCAGTGAAACAAAAAAATTCTTGAAAGGTGGCCATAAAATCCAAGACAAGAACCTGACAAGATGTGGGTCTTCATCACATCTTCTACAAGTCTGTCCTGTACAAAACCCTAAACCTTGAAGCTAGGAACTTGACATTGCATTGGAGACAAGAGATGGCAGATCTATTTACCTGTGAGATTGGCTCCAATGTCTGCAAAACAAACCCCCGACTCCAGTGAAAAAAAAAAATTGGCGACTTGCGATCGATAAAAAAAACAACTGCCATTAGATGGGAGCTTCACTGCTGATTAGGGCAAAAGCTTGAGACGAAATTGCATACCTATGAGCTTGAGCTGCGGCATTGCGACCCCACTGCTTAACCTCGAAATTGCAACTGCGAGCTTGTTTTGGAAGCGGTTGAAATTGACGATAGGGACGTGAACAAAAGCTCAATTGTTGCGCCTATGAATTGCAACCTAAAATCGTCATCGTATCTTTCTCATTTCTTGCTCGAATGTGCTTCTGTAAATTGCTACTTGTAGCTCACAAGCGCAGCAATGGATTGTTTTCTGCAACTTGATTATCATATCTTTCTCATTTGTTGCTCAAATGTGCTTCTGCAAATTACTACTAATATAGCTCACAAACTAAGCAATGGGTTTTCTGAGACCTAATTACCGTATCTTTCTCATTTCTTGCTCGAATGTGCTTCTGTAAATTGCTACTAGTAGCTCACAACGGCACGCAATGGATCGATATTCTGCAACCTAATCTTCATATCTGGCAATGAATTTTTTTTGTCACCAAAATCGCGTATCTTTCTGGTTTCTTGCAGCGTATGTTGTAGTTACCAAAAGTTTCTCTTTTAAAAAGGGCCACATCAAAAGGATGGATGAAACTTCACTTGGATGAAATTGGATGAAATTGATATCACCAACCAATGGTGATGTATATTTGAGCAAATTTTGATAACATGGATGAAATTTAAGTGTCTGCTGTACATCATCAGAAGTGGCTTTGGAGGAGCAGCTTTAAATTTCATTAGGGTGATGGACTTCTTGGATGACAGTTTCACCTTGATAATATCCTGTTAGAACCTTTTTCATTTTTTCCTTTTTGTATCATGATCTTTCAATGTGAAAATTGAATGTGTTTTTCTCCTCTCAAGTGGCGCACCAACACGCACTGGAGTACCTTGGTAGCTTCAACACATGGTTGTTGAATAATTAACTTGGGCTTTGTGTTGCTATGCAATATCAGTGACAATTTTATGACAAAAAGAGACTTTTGAAACTAAGTAGGCATAACTCATGACCGCCAAACAATGATTCAAAAGCTTGACGTTTCAATTCTCAATTTTTGTTTTCTTGGGTAACTCGTAGAAACATCAACAATATCATTGGAGACTGACAACTAGTGACGTTTTCGTCAAATCTCTTGTCTAATGTATTGCAAACAATAATAGGTTTTGTCACTATGATCAATGCAGGTGCTCTTACCATTGCAACAAGGATGCACACTAGCAAAAGTTTTCACTAATGTAAACAAAGATTCATTTCCAAGACTCCTCCGATAGAGGAATGATGTGTTTAGAAGCTATACATCCAAGCCATTGTGACATGTTTTGAAGTTTTATGTTGTCACAAAGAAAGGTCTAACATTAGTCCTATACAAAAACCCACATTTGATTGGCACCAAACATTTGGCATCTTCATTATAGCATCACCATAATCCTATTAGACGTTACAAATTGACAATGGTTCTATGCACTAACTATGCCATTAAGGCATATTGGAATGCAATTAACCTTGACCTTTAATATTGTATTTCATCAACTTGGAATCAAATGATGGTTCAATTACATACTTATATTGTTTTCCTTCTTTGATCGTAGCATCATGTTCTTTCATTCATTTCATTTGCTTATGTCCATCCACTTGTCTTAGGCGTTGAATAAATTTGATGTATGCAAGTATTAAATTATCGAAAGTCATACATACAATTAATTGTTGGGAGATTTAAACTAATGACAGAAAATGCAATGCAAAGATTTTTTTGATTCTTCTTTTTAATTGGGCTTATAAAAATAGAAGGAAATTGGTGTCCTTGAAAACAAACTTCTTTCTTTATAAAACCCATTTCAAGTGCTTAATGATGAAATCCTTGCATAATAAAAATGTCTAGTCATGTCGCATTAATTTGCATATTTCCTTTTTCTTTGTTCTTCAACTATTGTCCGAGTGGGACCTTTTAGTTTCACAAGTACTAGAGGTAGAACAAACATGAAAACTACTTGGAGGTATCATTGGTGGAGTAGGATCTTTGGGCATAAAACAAGTTAGAATGTTTTTCAATTAAGATTATTCCAATAGTGTTTGCAAAAATAAAACTGATCTTGATGTGCAACCACCTACATATACACACCAAAAATGAAATTAATTTTAAAACATCAAGAAGTAAGTCTTGCCAATGTCATCAACTTTCATGGAATAATATAATATAATGCAATTGACCACCAAATTTTCAAATATGGAGGAAAAGATTTTTTTTAAATTCCATACAACTCATTTGGAAGATGTGAAAGTAAGAAACACAAGATGGGACATGGGACCTTGTAGCCTGACACACCAACTGTCATGGATGCCAATGCCATGGAATTCATTCATTTGAATGTTCATCCATGTACCGAATTTTTAGTTTAATTTCAATTCACTCTTAGTTAACTTCTAGTTAAATTTTAATTCACTTCCACTTAATGCATAATTCACTTCTAGTTGACTTTTAGTTCACCATAGTTAAGTCTTAGTTAAATTTAACTAAATCCGAGTTAACTCCCAATTAACTCCTAATCAACTTTGAGTTAAGTTCCAATTAACTCCCAGCCAAGTCGTAATTAACTTTTAGTTAAATCCTAATTAACTCTTAATTAACTTTTCGTTAAATCCTAGTTATCTCTAATTAACTCCTAGTTGGCTCATAGTTAAATCCTAGTTAAGTTTCAGCTAATTCATAGTTGACTCTCAGTTAAAAAGGTCTTCAAGAAGCTTCTTTATTCTATGCACACATAGAAGCCTCTTTGGAAGCTTTCTTGAACTAGGTCTCCAAAGGGGTATAAACAGAATTAAGACCCTTCATTTCCTTCAGTCTATTCAACAATAGTCTTGGGCACAATCTTATTCTATAGCCTTGTCATATTTTTTTCATATTTATATTTGCATATGTTAACATAATAAATATATGTTTTCATGTTTGTCTTGCACATTTCATGTTCTTGTTTTTAGTTCTTGTGATTTTGTTTTTGAATCACATAATCTTATTTTGTTCATTATTTGAAAGTTAGACTTAGACCTTTCCTTTAACCTTTGTTTTTATGGATATTCATGTCCCTAATACCAACTTTGGGGTATTTACATGGAAAGCTTTTCCTACTCTTCAACAAACATCCCTTTTAACAATATCCAACTTTTTAAAACCATGTGCAAGAGCTACAAATTTTGACATGTTTTATTTGTTGGATATGCCATTGTTGTATGAAAATGTGCACTTTGGAAAAAATCCCCAAAAAATATATATGGGGATATTTAAACCATCAAATGTTGTGGGCATGTGGTAACATCTTATATGAAACATTATCCTTCATGGACAATCCAAACCAACTCTACAAATCATGTGACACACATGGAGATTAAAAAAAAGCAACCAATCAGACTAAAATTTGAAAATGTACACAAAATATGAATTTGGCATATTCAAACCACTTCCAATATAAGAAGCATTTGAAGTACCAACTACAAATGTTTCATCATCAAAATATCAATTGAAATAGTTTAGGAGAATGTTGATTTTATTATAAAATAAATTTCATAAAAAGTTAAACATTTGTTCCTTCATAGATGTAGATGTTTTATAGAAGGTAAACACACACCACTCCCAATTAAAATAAGCATGATCACCCAAAAACCCAATTGCAACATTTTTATCAATGTTTAAATCTCCATTAACATCAAAATTTGATCAAAGTTAAACTTCATAATTGCTTGTTTTTAAAAATAAAAATAGACAATTGTCAAGTTGTTACCCCTATCCAAATGTTGGCATCAATTGTTGCTAGAGTTTTTGAATGCTACCTTATGTGCTTAATGATATTCCCAAAAATTGTTTAAGTCAACTTTGGATCAATTTTTGACCAAGAGGTCTAAGAAGAAATATTGACTTAAAAAAAAGTAAATTAATGTTTACTGAAATGCTTGATAACCATTTTTAATGGCATAATCATTACAACAAAAGGTGTCCATGTACACTAAATGATTTCATTGGATTTTGAACGAATTCACCATTCACATTGAACATGACTTAATGGGGATGTAGTGAATTCATTGGTCTAATGAATGGGGACTAGTGAACTAACCAAGGTTATTTGCACTTACAAGTACCCATTTTAATAATGTTGGGTCATGTATGAAACCACAGTATGGTTTCCTTCATCAAAGTTGAAAGTCAAAATATTATTATGAAATGTTTTTAAAAAAATTGTCGAGGATTCCATGCTTATGGTACAAAAAGAAAAACTAGTTAAAACATCCAATGCACAACACAAGCAAACATAATAAACATGTTGTAAAGGTTTACAATAGGGAGGTTGTAATCTAAACCATTAATTTTCATGGAAAATGTCCAAGGACAATTTTCAAGACACAAAATTTGGCTTAGGTGAATTTCTTAAAACAAAATAATGAAAATAAATGAAAAGAAGGGTGTTAAATTGTTCCCAAAATCAACCCCTTGATTACAAACCAACTAGGTTGACAAGTTGTGGATGTAAGAAGGATATAATGGAAGTCATGGTAGCAATAGATTTATTGTTTTTACAAATGTTGCTACCAATAATGCAACATGTGGCCATGGTGCTTCCAAAATGAATGTGTATGAATTACAAATGTTACAACTGATTCATACAAATAATGTTTTATGGCATAATTAAACGTATTCTTGGTAATCCCTTACTTTTAACCCAATCCTTTATGATAGGAAAGACATCACCTTAATAATTACTTTCCATTTTACACCTTCAACTCGCCCAAATTTACAAAGTCAAGGAGAACCCCGATGTCTCCAAACTTTAGCTTATCATGATTGATTATAGCAAAGAAAGGTGAAGTGTAATACTTGTTGAAATCTTGGGTAAATGTTTTGTCAAACATCATTGAACATCATATGAACAACCAAAAGGAGGAAGATGTAAGAAGTTTCAAAACATAGACCACATCATTTAACATCAAAAGGCACCAAAACATTATAGTGAACAAACCCATATAAGCTTGGAGTCAAGTTGGGTGGTACATGAATACTCGTAGAAGTTCCAAACACCTAGCAAATTATGGCTATGGTCCATTCTACCTTTCCAAGTGAAGGTTTTGGAACATTTTTTATTGGGGTTCCTTTCTTTGTTTGGAAGCTTGTATTACAAGTTCTTGCATGTGTCCACATCATTGGTGAAGGCTTTGTAGCAACAACAACATTTTCAACCTTTCTTTTTGTGTTTCATTTATGCCTATCAACAACCTAAAGGTGAATGGAACATGTTCCTCACCTAACATAGACACAGATGTTTATTATTCAATGGAAATCATTTGTTCAAAACAAACAAGAAAAACTAACTAATACAAAATGATGCCACATGCCAATCAATTACATGATTCACATATCAATAAGGTATTTTGTTTACTAAAACCCCAAACCCTAATCTTAATCTTTCCTTACAAACTACAACAATTTTTGGAAGCCAAATTTTTGGAAATTTGTCCGAACATCTATAATGTGCACCACCTAACCCCAAAATTTTATCTAAAATGGATTTTAACATCAAACCTTGACTAGCCAAAATGTTTTACAACAATGCCACAAGTTCCCTAAACATCACCCTTGCATTTATGTGCAACAATAATCTAGCTTTCTTAAGAGCTTTCTTTCCTACTTCTACAACATAGGATACTCTTGATTGATGTCCCAAACCATCAAGTTGCAATTCATAAAATCAATCTCAATTCAATAATTTTAATATGCACACAATTCCCCTTGTTCTCATTCCTTGTTGAATTTTGATGTTAAATGTAAAACTATGAAAATTATGTTTACACATGTTTCCTCCTTAACTTGAGGATAGAAAAACTTAGGCTTGTCCCCAAGAATGAACAAAGCTTTTGTATAATTGGCATTCACTCCTTTCCATACAATTTCCATCACCGAATTTGAAAATGCAACAACCCAAAAACAAGATTCAACATATACAAAACCCATAATTTTCCTATTATACTTTTCAATGAAACATTTGAGCATCCTCTAATTTTTTGCAATATTTTAGTCTATGTCTTTGCATTTTTTTTCTTTCTAAAATGAAATGTCTACCTCCACAATACACATGAAGATGGGTTGACCTAGTTTACGACTTAAAACAAAGGTGTAATAACCATAGAAATCTTTACATGTGTGTGAATGGAATGAAGACTTTGGGTGAATTTATGTGATGACATTGGAACCAACAAGTCTACAATCCCAAATCACCCTAGCTATTGTCATGAACTGTGAAAACAATTCTAGTCTTGCCACTTCCACTAAAGCTTATTCATTTCGATGTTCATTCAAGTGTCCTTTCCAAATTATTTCCAATGTGTCCAATTTTAAGCTACTATTGAAAACATGTTTTTCATTTGCAAGTCATTTTCTAATGTTGTTATTACAACTTTTGCTATTATTGTTCCCCTTGTGACAAACATGATTACATCCCAAATTTGGTGTTGCTCTTGATGTAGCAATGACATTTGATGTCAATTCATGTTGCAAATCAATTAAGCATAAAATAGCTTGTTGTTATTATGTCATTCCTATGTTGCCAACTTCCCATGAAGAAATCAATGAACCCTAAATTCCTCACTTACAATGATGATGTTGTTGTGTTCATCTTAATGCAATTGGTTGTGGTGCAAATGGATCCAAATTCCATTGTGGTAAAAATTCCACATTAAAATCCTAAGGTTTCTTGCAATAACAAGGGTACACAAATCATTTTGATGTGCAAAATTCAACCAAATCTTTTTTCTTCATAAAGCAAATGGTTGAGAAATTGGCTTGACTTGATTCTGTTTGCCATCATTTCGACCACCAAGGTACAAGTATGTTTGTGGTTCAAATTGTGTTTTTCTGTTTATACTTTGAAACAACTATGAAAGCATGTGAGAACATAAAAACAAAGAATGATGAAAAAAAAAATACAAATGCTTCAATGACCAAAATGCAATATTCAATGCATAAACCACATTTATAGTTTTTTCATCTTCATCAACAAGTATGTTGCCATACTCATTCTTCACAAACCATGAATCGACTACCACTCATCTTTCATACATTCTCAATCTATGTCATGAAGTTTTGCTACTACACTTGATCACCATCATTTCAAATTGACAATGACATTGATATTTCTTTCTTCCCTGCCAATTACTTATCTCATTTCAAAACAATTCCATGTGGAATTGTTAAATAGATGATGTTCAAAATTGTCATAGTGATGACCACCATTGAACTTTGTATCTAGTTCACTTAAATTAGTTTCAATTATTATTGTCATTGGAATTAATTTTGAAATTTTCATTCCAATAAATGGAATATTCTTGAAAATTCAATTATTCCTTTCACTTTTTTTTAATTTCAAAAAATATTTTTTCAAAATTTTTAGAATTTCTGAAAATAATATAATTAGTGTCAAAGTTGTCAAAGGTAGTGAGATATTTGAACTCAATTTCGGTCACATTTCATTGACTTAAAGCTTAATATTTTTAAAAAAATTCTCTTTGAGATTATATGGTTTCATGAGTTTCTTGATTTTATTGATAAATTTTTTAAAAAAATGTTTTCAATAGGTGAAGATTGAATTTCATGTTATAAAATTAATGAAAGTGAAAATGATTTCATGCAAAATCTAAATCATTGTGGAATTTTGTTTTGATGTTGTAAAATTCAATGAACAAATGAAAACATATGAACGTTTTGACCACAACTTTTTTTTCCTGGAAGAATTTTCACCAAATGACATTTTTTTAAATGACAAAAATTTAATGTTTGGGGTCTTCTAGCCAACAAATTTCAATTTTAAAGAATCATCAGATTCTATCCTAAGTTCCAAGAGGAGGTAGCCAAAAATATTGATGGATGATTTTTTTAATACTACTTTCATAATTTTTTTTATCACCAAATCTGGCTAAACCTTCTTATGGACGATCACACTTCAGCTATACCACAAAATTGAAAAAAAAGAGAAAAAAAAGAAACTGATTCCAATTTCCAACCTTATGAATTTGATTGTGAAGCAGCGCTGAGCCCAAGTGGCGATTAAACAGGGAATAGAGGGTCAAATTAGGGACCAAAGACAGGGTGACTTCACAGATAACTCTCGAAGCGCAAACTGGAGATGGCTCCAGAGCAGAACAATCCCTGTTATATCCTCCGGTCCGGGTACTTGGGGGGGGGGGGGGGGGGGGGGGGAAA
>Ga0116229_10000884_pt1 | contig 44193 bp, 42 predicted proteins | sample S1TSphgellanicum_3_FD_87313 | JGI IMG/M metagenome (GOLD analysis project Ga0116229, IMG submission 87313) | Host-associated microbial communities from peat moss isolated from Minnesota, USA - S1T2_Fc - Sphagnum magellanicum MG | ecosystem: Host-associated > Plants > Peat moss > Unclassified...
CCAACGGCTCGGAAGTCGCGGCCGGCTCACGGAGTCGGATGTCAACGACGTCGCACGCGAGGTCCGCATCGCGCTACTCGAAGCGGACGTCAATCTCTCCGTCGCCAAAGAATTCGTCAACGCCGTCAAGGAAAAAGCGGTCGGCGCCGACGTCCTCGCATCGCTGACCCCCGCGCAGTCCGTCATCAAGATCGTACACGACGAGCTCGTGTCGCTCATGGGCGGCGCGCAGTCGCGTCTGCTCTTCAGCGATTCGCCGCCGACCACGATCATGCTCGTCGGCCTGCAAGGTTCCGGTAAGACGACGCACGCGGGCAAGCTCGCGCTTCGGCTCAAAGAGCAGGGTCGCCGCTCGTTGCTGGTCGCGGCGGACGTCTATCGCCCGGCGGCCATCGCGCAGCTGCAGACGCTCGGCAAGCAGATCGATCTCCCGGTGTACACCGAGACGTCGAACGACCCGGTCGCGATCGCGAAGAACGGCGTCGCGGAAGCGAAACGCCTCGGCATTCCGACGGTGATCGTCGATACCGCAGGCCGCTTGCAGATCGACGACGATCTGATGAACGAGCTCGAACGGATCAAAGCGGCCACGAGCCCGCGCGAGATCCTGTTCGTCGCCGATGCGATGACGGGCCAAGAGGCCACGAACGTGGCGAAGGTCTTCAACGAACGCCTCGGCATTACGGGCATCATCCTCACGAAGATGGATGGCGACGCCCGCGGAGGCGCGGCGCTTTCGATCTATCGCATCACGGGCGCGCCGATCAAATTCGTCGGCGTCGGCGAAAAGCTGGCGGCGATGGAGCCGTTCTATCCGGACCGGCTCGCCTCGCGTATCCTCGGCATGGGCGATGTCCTGACGCTGATCGAAAAGACGCAGAGCGTCTATTCGCTCGAGCAGGCGAAAGAACTCGAAGCGAAATTTCGCAAGAACGATTTCACGCTCGACGACTTTCTCTCGCAGCTCCGCCAGGTGCGCAAGATGGGCTCCATGACGGACATCCTCAAGATGATCCCGGGCATGTCGAAGGCGCTTCCCAAAGACTTCGCGATCGACGATAAGGATATCAATCGCGTCGAAGCGATCATCTGCTCGATGACGCGCCAGGAGCGGTACAAGCCGGATATTCTCAACGCGTCGCGACGCCGTCGCATCGCGCTCGGGAGCGGAACGCAAGTGGCCGACGTGAACCGGCTCGTCAAACAATTCGAGCAATCGCGGCAGATGATGAAGCAGATCGGCGGCGGTAAACGGCCGCGCCTCCCGCAGATGCCGTCGCTTCCCGGAGCCCGCGGCGGCCGGTAGCCGCAGAACGATTTCCCACGCGCCGCGCGCGATGGGCGAACAGCACCAACGAAAGAGCACGAACCCACATGGTCAAGATCCGCCTGCGCCGCATGGGCGCAAAAAAGCAACCCACGTATCGTTTCGTCGTGACCGACGCGCGCTCGCCGCGCGACGGACGCTTCATCGAAATCCTCGGCCACTACAACCCGCGCACCGAACCGAAGACGGTCGTCATCGACGATGAAAAAGTCAAAGCCTGGCTCGCGAAAGGCGCGCAGCCGTCGGATCCCGTTCGCCGTCTGCTCGCAGAGCGCGGCCTCGTGGAGCGCGGCTTCGTTCCCGAAACCAAGCGTAAACCGAAATCCGATAAGAGCGAGGGTTAATACGTGAGCGCGTTCGACGACGAGTTTGGTCTATTCGGCGACGAGAACGTCGAAGAAGAAGAGCGAAAGTCGACGCTCGGCGCGCGCACGATTTCGACGGGCGAGACGATCATCGATGAGATCGAGCCCGAAGACGAACGCCCGCGCCGTCGGACGCGCACCGGGCCGCCGGAAAAGCGTGAATTCACACCGATTCCCGGCGCGACGGCCGGTGGCGGTTGGTCGCGGCGTCGGCGCGAGCCGGTCAAACGCGACCCGCTTCCCGACGAGATCGCACACCCGCGCGCGGTCGCACTCCTAACGTTCCTCGCGAAGCGACTCGTCAGCAAACCGGATGCGGTCGTCGTCGACCTCGTGCCCGACGCTCGCGGCGCGGTCCTCGAACTCGAAGTCGATCCGGACGATCTCGGCAAGGTGATCGGCCGTGGCGGACGCGTCGCGCAGGCGCTCCGCACGATCGTGCGCGCGGGCGCCGAAGGTCGCGTCACGATCGACATCGTCGATTCGGATGAAGATGAAGACGATGACGATGCGGACGGCGCGCCGGAGAGCGAATAGCCTCGCGGGCGCAGGCCCGATGTTCGAGCGCATCGCCGTGCCGCTCGCGGCGGCCGGCATACTCGACCTCGTTTCGAAACGCGCGATTCTGGCGTCGTACGCCGTCGACGAACGGCGAACGATCGTTCCGCGTCTCCTCGATTTCACGTACGTTCGCAACGCTCACGGCGCGATGGGACTGTTCGGCGATCGCCCCGCGCTGCTGATCGCTTTAGCGATCGTCGCGCTCGCGCTCCTGTGGTATCTGCTGCGCGCGACGCTCGTCGCGTCGCCCTTGGCGCAAGTCGGCTTCGGACTCGTCGCGGGCGGCGCGCTCGCGAACGTGACGGATCGCATCGTGCACGGGTACGTGATCGATTTCGTATCGGTCCCGCATTTCTACGTCTTCAACCTCGCCGACACCGCGATCACGATCGGGCTCGTGCTCATTGCCGTACCGACGCTCGTTCGTCGCGATCTAACCGCCTCCACGTAGTGCGCGTCGCCGTCGGCAAACTCACGGGCGTCTTCGGCATCCGTGGCGAGATCAAGTGCAAGCCGAGTACGCTCGATAGCAACGCGTTCGCAGCGGGGAACACGTTTACGCTCGGCAGCGCACCGAACGCACGAGAGGTGCGATGCACGGGCGCCAGGCGCCATCACGAGCGTCTGCTCCTCGCTTTCGAAGGCATCGCGACGCCGGAGGACGCGCGGACGATCGTGGGCGCGGAACTCTATGCCGAGCGAAGCGAACCGGAGCTCGCGAGCGACGAATATCTCGATCGGGATCTCGTCGGATTGCGCTTGATCGATGCCGAGGGGCGCGAGCTCGCGCGCGTGGTCGGCGTACAACATTTCCCGGCACAAGATTGTCTCGTCGTCGATCCCGGCAACGCGCTCGTGCCGCTGGTGAAGGCCTTCATTCGGCGCGTCGACGTCGCGGCGGGAACGATCCTCGTCGATCTGCCGGACGGTCTGATTTAGCGCGCTTTCGGCAACGATTTCACGAGCGTGGCAACCGCTTGCGATGCGGCGCGCGTGACCGCGTCGCGCACGCTCTCGTGCCGTCCAACGGCCGTCGAGACGTGCAGCGTCGCGAGTCGCTTTCCACCGCAGTCATAAGCGGACACGTCGAGCGAGATCTCGTTCTCCTGCGCGTCGATCGCGAGCGAACTCGTATAGAGCGTCTCCGCCGCACTGCCGTTGGCCTTGCAGAGATCGGCCGCGCGCGCGATCGCATCGGACGAATCGACGGGGATACCGCCGGCACGCGCCACGCCGTCCTTGCGCAGCGCATCGGCGAGCGCCGACGCCGCGAACGAACGCACGTCCGCTTGCGCGGAGCCTCCGACGTTCGCAACGAGTGCGCCGGGGGCTGGCGCAACTGCGGGCTTTGGCGCAGCAGCCACGCTTTTCGGTGACGGACTCGGCTCGGGCGCGGTCACGTCGTGGTGCTTGCGCCCGAGGATGCGGTTGAGACTGAAGCCCGCGGCATCCTTACCCGTCGGCTCCGGCGTCGACGGTGGGGGTGGCGCGCCGAGTGACGCGAGGCTTCGCTCCGCGTGGCGCAGGATCGCTTCGTGAATGCCGTCGGCTTGGGCCACCGCATCGTTGTACGTGCGGATCGTGCTCGTGCTGCTCCACTCGACGGTGCCGCCGTAGGTGGAGACGACCTGTACGATCAGAGATACCTCCGCGCCGATCGGCGTGAGGAATCCGGCGACGTAGTAGTCGGCGTTCTGCTTCTCGGCGGCGATCAGATAGTCCGGACGCTCGGTACCCGGCGTGAACGGTTTGACGTCGAGACCGCCTAATGCATCCAGTTTGTTCGCGATCAAGAGCGCGACATCGCCGCCGACCTGCGGCGACATCGCACTTCCCGAGACGGTGAACGGATACACGACGACGACGGGCGGCGTGAATATCTGAGGCGCCGCACCCGCGGCGAGCGGCACGCACGAAAAGAACGCGGTCACGAGTGCGAGGAAGACGCGAAGCATCTCCCTCGTTTCGGCACAGGTGCCGCAAGCGCCGCTCGGGGATAGGGCTGCGTGCACGCCGCTCACCTCGTTACCGTCGTCATTTCCGGCAGACGCATCGACGCATCGCACGCGGCCCGTTTGCGCGACGGCGTCGTCGTCGCGCCGCTGATTCCATTCGTTCGGGAAATCGCGGAGCGCATCGATGGTGATGGAAGCGGCCACCGGTTCGTCGTCGTGCGCGGAGAGCACCGCATCGCGATCGTTCTCGGGAGCCGTGCCGCGCGCGTCGACGACGCACCCGCGCAGCTTCCGATGGCTCCGTTCGCCCGCGCCGGAACGACCTACGTGCCACTCGCCGTCGTCGCACGAGCGCTCGGCGGAAACGTCGCCTACGACGGCCCATCGCATACGTTTGCGGTCACGTTGATCCCGAGGCCGATTTCCGAGATGACGCCGACGGTCAACTATACACCGCCGCCGACGCCGTTCTACACGTTCACCCCGAAGTCGACCCCGCAGCCCCAAGCAACGGTCAGCGGTGTGCCGCGGCCGCGTCGAACGCCGCTCGAAGTCGATCCGGGTCACGATCGCGCCGCGCCCTAGCCGACCCGACGCCGAATACTTGACTCGGCCATATCGTGACTGTAATGTCTGTAATTACAGTCATGGCAGAATATACGAGTAGACTTTCCCCTGCGGCCCGGAAGTTCGTCGTCCACTGGGGTGAACTCGGGACGCGTTGGGGCATCAACCGAACCGTCGCGCAAGTCCATGCGCTGCTATACCTCTCGCCGAAGCCCCTCGACGTCGCGACGATCTGCGACCACCTCCAAGTGGCGCGCTCGAACGCGAGCACGAGCTTGCGAGAGCTCGAAGGTTGGGGCGTGGTTCGGCCCGTCCATCTCATCGGCGAGCGTCGCGAGCATTTCGAAGCGATCACGGACGTCTGGCAGATGTTCTCGATTCTTACCGAGGCGAGAAAGCGGCGAGAGATCGATCCGACGTTGGCCGTGTTGCGCGAATGCGTCGCGGAAATAGACGCGGGCAATCAGATCGTCGATCAGTACGTCAAGACGCGTATTCGTTCGATGCTCGACCTGTTCGAGACGCTGAACCCGCTCATCGACGAGTTCTTGAAGATCCCGCCCTCGACGTTGCGTGGCATGATGGGCTTACGCGGTCGATTGCAATCGCTGCTAAAACGTGGCTTGAAATGAACGGCCTCGCAGCTTTATTCTCGTTCAACGGGACAATCGGAAGACGAGCATATCTCGGCATCGCGTTCGTCGGCGTCATTCTCAAGCATAGCATCGATCTTTTCGTCGCGAACGCATTCGGCCAGTATTGGGATGCGACACACTATCTGATTCCGCTCGGCGTCCCGGTGAGCATCGGAAAGCTCTCGCCGGACAATCTGCGCTTCCTCATCACGATGCTTGCGATCGCCGTTCCGTTCGCGTACGTCGGCCTCGCCATTACGACGCGACGTTTCCGGACGATCGGGTGGCCGCTTTGGCTCGTCGTCCTCTTCTTTGTGCCGATCGCGAATATTGCGTCGTTCGCCGTCGCGGCGGCGTGGCCCGAACGTCGACTTCGGGAAACCGGCAGCGAACGATCCGTGATCGCGCGTGTGGTACCCAAGGACGCTCTTGGCTCGGCCGTGTTTGCGACGATCGCGTCGGGACTATTGGGAGCAATTCTGGTTCCGATCGGAACGCTGGTCCTCGGCTCGTATGGCTGGGGATTATTCGCCGCGATCCCATTCGCGCAAGGGGCGATAGCAGCGTTCGCGTCTTCTATTCATCGAGAACGGACGCTCGGGCAATGCATGCTCGTCGCTCTGTTATCGATCGCCGTAACCTGCGCGGCATTGCTCGCCCTCGCCGTTGAAGGCGTCGTTTGCATCGCGATGGCGGCACCCATCGCCGCCGCCTTTGCAGCTCTCGGTGCGCTTTTCGGATACGCTGTCGGTCGCCCGCGAGTTCGACCGAACGCCGCGACTGTCGTTCTTTGTTTGCTCTTGGCACCGACGATCATGGGCGCGGAAAAGATCGCGTCGCCCTTGGCACCGACCTATGAAGTATCGACCTCGATCGACATTGCTGCAGCGCCCGCCGAGGTGTGGAAGCACGTCATTCGTTTTCCGGACTTGCCGCCGCCGACCGAGCTGCCGTTCCGGATGGGCGTCGCGTATCCCATACGGGCGAAGATCGTTGGAGAAGGCGTGGGTGCCGTGCGCTATTGTGAATTCTCGACGGGAGATTTTGTCGAGCCGATTACGGTCTGGTATCCCGATCACGAACTCGCGTTTACGGTGCGAAAGAGCGCCGAACCGATGCGCGAGCTCTCTCCCTACGGATCGATCGATACGCCGCACCTCCACGACTACATGGTGTCGCGTCACGGGCGATTCCTAATCGAAGCACTCCCAAACGGTGGGACGCGGCTTATCGGAACGACATGGTATCAGCATCATTTGTGGCCGGCGTCCTATTGGCGGCTCTGGTCGGATGCGATCGTCCACGATATCCACTATCGCGTTCTCCGTCATATCAAAACGATTTCGGAACAAGACAAATAGAGACGTAGCCGCTCCTCCATAAACGCTGGATGGAAGCACCTTACTCCGGGAAGCACGCCTGGCAGAAGAGAGACTCCATGCGGCGGTACGACCTACGGGCTACCGCAATAGCTGTTGCATCGAGATTCTCAACGACCGGGACAATCTTACTGTTTCTCGGAAACGCTTTTGGCCGTGCGAATATCTATCAAGACTGGTGGGTTCCTTCTTAGGGTTATTACGAGCATCGTGGCTATCGCTTGTTGCATCGAAATGATCGCATCGCCTAACGCTGACGGGCGGATCGAACCGACCGATTCTTCAATTTCGAGAATAGTCGGTGACCCGAACCCGGATCCGGTCGTGCTGGGCGCGCTTCTTGACAAATTGGCGGCCGAGAATTTATCGACGCGGCTTCGGGTGTGCCGGTGCATTCCGCAAGATCGGACCACGACTATACTATCTACCGTCGCGGAATATCGCCACCTCGATGGGATCGCGATTAAGCTCATAGGCTATAAGCTTCGTATTCTGCCGATCCTCGATAAGCCCGCCCCGGTAACTCCGGTGCGCGAAATAATGTTTTTCGTTAGTCACGATTTCAACGGCGACTGTCAGACGTTGATGTATGTGGGGATACGTTCGAGGGACACGGTACCCTCGATGCCACCCGAGCCAGGTTCTCACCCGCGATTTGTTTATACGGATGAAATTCTCTATCATCTCTACCTGTTATCCGGCGACGAAGCTCACCTAAGCCGTATTCCTTGCGGTAGGTCCGAGAATGGGGACACCCTTTAGCTCACGCTCAGGCTAGGATCTGGTGATGGAAACTTTTAAGACGAAATTGGTTGTGGCTCTTCCAGAGGACGACGTAGCAAGCGCAGAGACGTTGTGGGTGACCAGCGAAGCGGGTCAGCCGAGACTCTTCAAAGTCGACAACGTGCCCGTGTTTGCGTACGGTTTGGCGCTCGACGACATCGTGCGAGCCGAAAAGCGTGAGGACGGCCGTTGGCATTTTTTGGAGGTCATAAAGCCGAGTGGTTTGCTGACGGTTCGAGTCGCTGGCGTCAAAGCTGACGCACGTAAATTTGAAGCTATTGTAAATCTCTTAAAGCCGGAATCGATTGCTTCGGAAAGGTATGGGGATCGATGGATAGCGTATGCAATGAAGCCTGAGAGTTTTGCCAAAGTTGAGAGAGCCATCGACGATCTTGAGGACGACGAGAGTCTCGTGGTTGAGATTGCAAACGATTGAAGCGTCCTAAAATGAATAGTCGAGCTCTCCGCGAGCACGTTCCAAGCTAACCGCGCTGCGATCGATTGTTCATCGTAGCCCCTCGAGATATGTCGCGAGATCGACCCGGATCGGCATGAGGTACGCGTTTGAATTCATGTCGCCGATGAGCCGCAACGTGTCGCGTGCGAACGCGCGATTCCACTCCATCGTTGGTTCGAAGCCACGGGGAAAAATAGCCTTATTTGTTGTCTCCCAATACGCCCGAGCGCCACGGGAAATGACGGGCGTTATACCCCAAAAGACGATTTCGTTCTCGAGTAGGTCCGCGTAGATTTCGAGTAAACGCCGATCGAAGAAGGGTTGTGTAAAGAAGCCGTCCGCGCCGGCGTAGAGCTTGCGCGAAATATACTCGCGTTCATTTCGGAAATCTTGACGATACGGATCGAGGCCCGCGTATACCCTAATGTGCGGATGCTCCGCCTTAAAACGTCGAATAACGTCGATGCTCGACTGCGAGTAGGCGATGCGATTGGTGCCGTGCGGCGGATCTCCGCTAACGACCAAGACCTCCGTGATTTCTGCAGCTCTAAGCGCATCTATCATCGGGAGCGGCGCGTGCGGTGGCATGTCGATCGCCCGTATGTGTGGGATCGACGAGGGAAATACCGTGGCCGTATGAGCGCACGCGTCCCAGCTGCGTAACGGAAAGCGCATGAGGTCGGGAATATTGAGCATCGTTACCCAATCGAATCGCTCTCGAAGTAGCGTCGCATCTCGCAGCAACGCATCTGCGCTATGAGGAACGAGTTCGACGGAGATGCGCATATTTAGAGATAGTCAGATCTATCTGCAATTCCTACTACGTGAGCCATCGGTTCACGATCCGAACAAAGAGAAAGAGGGCCGCTCAAAAGCGACCCTCTTCATGATTGTAGAATAGGGAGCCCTACGAACACTTCCCTACGTATCCACACTGTTGCAAGCACTGGATACACCCGCCCTGCGAGATCAGGTTGCCGCCGCACTTGGGGCACATGCCGACGCCCGTCATCATCGCCTTGCGGATCTTCGGTTCGGGCAGTTCGGTCAGGGTCTTGAGCGACGGCATGTGGTTGCCGTTCCCATTGCCGTTGCCGTTTCCGTTCGCAGCGGGATGCGAGATCAGGTCGATCGAGAGCTGGTTCGCTTCGATCTCCGCGCGCTCTTCGGGAGAGAACGTGACCTGCGGTTCGGCAACGGCGACCACATCGGCTTCACCGCGCGGATTCACGTCGGCGATCGGAAGCGCGAGGGCGAGCGCCTTTGCGAGACCTTGCGAGATTCCGTCGGCGCACGATAGCGTCGTCGGACCTCCGGCGTCGCGCATCTTGGGGTTCGGGCAGCGCATGCCTTCGAGCTTCTCGATGAACTTCTGCGGATCGGCACCGTAGCGAAGGCCGACGGACATCGTCACGCCGAGCGCTTCGAGGTACGACTGTTGGCACGAGCCGCTCTTCCCGAGCTTGAAGAACACTTCGAACGGACGGCCGCTTTCATCTTCGTTGAGCGTGATGTAGAGCGGTCCGCAACCGACGTTCGATTGGACGGTACGGCCACGCATCACCGGCGGACGCTTGCGATACGAGATCGGTTTTGCGGCAACACGAAGTTCGTTCGCCTGCGCTTGCAGGTTCTCGACCCTCGTTACGAGCTTCGAGACGGTCTGCGCGCAGGTAGCGTTCGTCGCACGTAATTCGGCGTTTTCGATTTGTAGCGACTCGACCCGGGCGATGAGGCCCGCGATCGTCGCTTTAACGGTGGATTCGTCCATGGTCTATCGTACCTCGAGAAGCGCATTCGCCTTCGCGAGCAGCGCATCGATATCAAGTTCGGCACTCGTACCCAACGTGGGTGCGGCCGACACGGGGGTCGCCGGCGCCGACACGGTTGGTGCGGCCGCCGCTATATCGCGGTTGCCGCCCGCGAGATCGTTGTCTTTGGAGAACGTGACGACTTGCTCGGTGCGCGAGCCGTCGCGGTAGTAGGTGAAGCCCTTGCAGCCCGCTTCGTACGCGCGGAAGATGGCGCGTGCGACGTTCTCGCGCGTATCGTCGTTCGGTGCGTTGATCGTCTTCGAAACGGCGTTACACGTGTTCTTTTGGAACGCGGCGAGCATGTCGATGTGTTGGTCGACGGTCACGTCGGCCGACGTCGTGAAGACTTGCTGCCAATGGTTCGGTACTTCGCTCAGACCCTTGAGCGAGCCGCGATTCTCTTCGATCTTACCGAGCAACGCATCGGAGAAGAAGCCCTCGCGCTTCGCGATTTCTTCGAAGAGCGGAACCACATAATACAGATGCTGCGGGCGGCCTTCGGAATCTTTCATCACGTGCTTCGTGTACGCCATACCGAAGAACGGTTCGCATCCGAACGCGCAGCCCGCGATCATCGAGATAGTTCCGGTCGGCGCGATCGAAAGCAGCGCTGCGTTGCGCCGCGGGCGCGCGTCGTCTGCCCAGATCGAAAGATGCTTGTTCGGGAAATTCCCACGCTCGAGGGCGAGCGTCTCGCTCGTATCCTCGGCCTTACGCTGAATGAACTCCATCAGCTTGCCGGCGAACGCGATCGCCTCGGCCGAACCATACGGAATCTCGAGGCGGATCAAGAGCTCGGCGAAGCCCATGATTCCGAGACCGACGCGACGATTGTTCGTGACCATATCTTTGATCTCGTCGATCGAATAGATGTTGGCGTCGATCACGTTATCGAGGAAGCGAATGGCGAGCGCCGTCGTCTGACCGAGCCGATCCCAATCGACGGCCTTCGACTTCTCGTCGAAGAAATTGCCGACGTTGATCGAGCCGAGATTGCACGAGTCGTAGCCGTGCAAGAATTGTTCACCACAATTGTGGACGTACAGTCCATTTGCATCGAAGGCATGGATTTCGGCGATCTGACAATCGAAGACGGGCAACGGGCCGACGGGCTCCACGGAGGCGACCTTCGCATACCAATTGGTCGCATACGGTGCGCGTTGACGGCTTGCAAGCGACGATCGGAGGCGCTCGTTCTTGTCCTCATCGTCAAAACCAACACGCTCGGAAAATACGTCGATAGCATCGCGGCTCACCACGAGTTCGTGTAGCGCTTTGCATGGATACGTCTTCATGCCACCCTTGCCATCGGGCATGAGTTTATCGACGGCATCCTTGCGGTCGAAATAGATCGTCGACATCACTCCCAGCCGCGCTAACATACGCTGCGCCGCCTCGAGATCGTTCCGATGGATCGACGTGAGTCGAACCGAGATTCCCTTCTCTAACGTACCCTGGATACTACCATCAGCATCGAACCACGCTTGCAAAAACCCGCGAACGAACTCGGACGACGCCGATTCAACTTCGCGCGATACGTGTTTCGATTCTTGCGTGATGCCGAAGCGCTCTGCAAGCTTTGCGAGGCCGACCGAACTCACGCTCGCCAGCGCGCGATCGGCCACCATCGTGCCACGAGCGTCGCTTCTAATCGCGACCGTACGCGCGAGACGATCGGCCGCGCGAGCCGACTGCGCGGCAGCTCGTTCGCCCCAGAATTCCAGTTTTGCGTAACCGTTCGTATGGAGATGCCCGTCCCCGATCAGGCTACCGAGCAACGCCCCCTCGTCGAATGAGCCTTCGCCCTCCCATGTGATGTTCTTATGCTGATTAACAACGATCCGATCGCCTGCGACTAACTCGGAAACCGTCTTCCACGACCGAGTACCATCGTTCGCGGCGCACAGTACCTTGTGATCGGCGGTTGCTTTAATCGTAAAACCGCGAGTCGTTCGCACCTCGAATGCCGGCTTGATTCCCGTAAAGAAGAAGCCGAGCGGACTCGAAGAGTACCTCTTGCCATCGACGATGGCCGTGAACGGGGCCCCGATCAGGTCAGCAACGCGACGCGCGCCATCGCTCGTGGTGATCCACGTGTCGGCCGTAACACAAGGATTGGTCGCCGCGATCGGACCGAGACCCGGAAGCGGATTGACGTCGGGATGATCGAGGAACAGCACGCCCGGCTCGCCATTCTGCCACGCACCCTCGATGATCGCATCCCAGATCTCGCGTGCCTTGACGGTGCGAACGACTTCTTTCGTTCGCGGATCGCGCAGATCGAAATCGCCGTCGGATTTGACCGCAGCCATGAACGCGTCCGTCACGCCGATCGAGATGTTGAAATTGTTGATCTGCGTCTGGAGCAGCTCTTGCTTCATGTGCGCGAGTTGCGCGTCGGAATAGCGGCCGGTATCGCTCATGCGATTCCAAAGCGCGCGATTCTCGGCATCGAGCTCTTTCTTGCAGCTCATGAAATGGTAGACATCGGGATGATCCACGCGGAGCACGCCCATGTTGGCACCGCGCCGCACGCCGCCTTGCTTGATCGAGTCGGTGGCCGCGTTGAAGACCTTCATGAACGAGACCGGGCCCGAGGCGTCCTTACCCGTCGAGAACACTTCGGCGCCCTGATGACGCAGGTCGGAGAACGAGAATCCGGTGCCGCCGCCCGACTTCTGAATGAGCGCCATCGCCTTCAAGTTGTAGAAGATGCCCTCGATCGAGTCGGGCACGGGCAATACGAAGCAGGCCGAGAGCATCGAGAGCGGGCGACCCGCATTGACGAGGCACGGCGTGTTCGGCAAGAAATCGCGGGCGCTCATCATGTCGTAGAACGCGTGCCCGACGCCGTCGACGACGGCCTCGGCATTCTTACCCGCCTTCTCCGCGTACGGCCGCTCCGGCAGCGCGATCGAGGAAGCGACGCGCCACAAAAATTCCTTTGGCGTCTCTTGCGTGCCGTCGGATTTCTTGGCGAAATAGCGTTCCTTCAAAACGCGCATTGCGTTGGCATCGAACGCGGGCTCCGCAAGCCCCGCGGGGAGAGAGGAGGCAGGAGACACGGAAGGGTCGGACATCAAAGACCTCCATCAAGGGGCTCATATAATTTGGGAGACAGCGATCGAACACCTGTTCGTAGGAGTCAGGCATTCTCGACGCTCAGTACGTCATATTGTACACCCGGGGGCACTCACGTACAAGATATAGTGGTGGCCATCCTTGCGAACAACGATGCCTCCGAGGTGGACAAGTGTCGAATTCTGTGGACCGAGCGGTGGACGGCCCGTGCATCCGGCGAAGTGCCTGTGGAGGGTTCCGAGGATAGCGGGGACGGTTCGGGCAACGGACGGCCGAGTGTTTCGGCCCGACTCCTATGCCCGGCGTTTGAACGAGGTCTCGCTCGACGACTTGGCAGCCGCCGGCTTTCGCGGCATCATCGTCGACCTCGATAACACGCTCGTGGGCTACGGCCAGGACGATCTCGCCCCCGAGGATTCGGCGTGGATCGCTTCGGCTCGCGAGCGCGGCTTCGGAATCTGCCTCGTCTCGAACAACTTCAACGGCCGCGTCACGCGCGTTGGATCGGCCCTCGGCGTCCCCGCGATTTCGAGCGCTCTCAAGCCGCTTCCACGCGGGTTCGCACGAGCGCTGCGCACGCTCGGGACCGCGAAAAACCACACGGTCGTCGTCGGCGATCAACTCTTCACGGACGTGCTCGGCGCGAAATTCCTCGGACTCCACACGATTCTCACGGAACCGATCGTCGCGAAAGATTGGCTCGGCACGCGCATCCTGCGCCTGCTCGAACGCGTCGTGCTCGGCCGCCGCACGTAGCACGATGAAGCTGGCGGTCATCGGCGATCCCGTCGCGCACAGCGCGAGCCCCGCGCTGCACCGCGGCTTTCTCGACGCGGTCGGCATCGCGGGCACCTACGAGGCGATTCGGGTTCCCCAGGGCGACGGAGCGCGCGCGATCGACGAATTGCGCGATCGTGGATACGTCGGCCTAAACGTGACGACGCCGCTGAAAGAAGAAGCATATGCGCGCGCCGACGTGCGTGATGCGGCGTCCGTCGCAGCCGGTTCGGCAAATACGCTCGTCCTCGGCGACTCGATCGCCGCATTCAACACGGACGGCGTCGGCGCGATCGGTGCTCTCGCCGAAGCCGGCCTCGCGCACATCGCGGGCAAACATATCCTCGTCCTCGGCGCAGGCCCCACGGCACGCTCGTGCATCGTCGCATTCGCAGCCGCGGGCGCGCGCGTTACGATTTGGAACCGCACGGCCGCGACGGCAAGAGAAATCGCGGATCGATTCAGCGTACGCGTGTGGGATGCAAACGACGACACTCCGGGCGCCGTGATCTCCGCGCTTCCCCCAAACGTAACGCTCGATGCGTCGCCGTTACGCGACACGCTCAAAGCCGCACCGATCGTCATCGACGCCAACTACGGCCCACGCGCAACGCTCGGCGACCACCTAGAACGCCACGTCCACGACGGCCACGCCATGCTACGCGCAAGCGCCGCCGCCTCATTCGACATCTTCAGAGCAGCAAAGCATGGAACGACTTAGCGGTTTCGCCAAATTAAATGGAAGCGAGAGTTCTTGGGCTACTACGTTAGAATTCTGACCCCATCGAACCAGAGCGTGCCTCTCGCACAACTTCGTGCAACAATAGACGCCGGTGTCATCGAGTCAGAGGACGTAACCGGAGACGAGTGGTCATCGTTTACGATTCGAAGTGCAAACGGAACGTGGGTCGCCGAGCTTACGAGAGACGTCGTTACTGCAGGCTCGATGGCCGAAGAAGAGATCGCTGAGTTCAACGATTTTCTCGACGATCAAGAGCCAACGTCGGGCACCGACTGGGCGAAAGAATATCTCAAGAGCGTGAGAACCATCTATGCGTTTCAGATCAACACGTTAGACATCGACGCCGCCGGCTGGAAATCGGTCTATGCGGTCAAGGACGCCATTCACGAACATGTCGGCGGGATATTGCAAGCCGACAACGAGGGATTTTCAAACGCCGACGGATTTCATATCACCTGGGATTTTTCGGACTCCGCATCCGGACCGTGGTGGATGGCCGTCCGCGACGGTGACGCCTGGACGACGTTCCAGATGGATTTGGGCGACCGCGCTCACCGCGCCGCCTTCAAAGCCGGCCGCGTACCCGACGGCATAACCCCCTCGGAACCATAACGACCGAAAACCTCAGCACACGCTCTCGACTACCCCGCCGCCCCTCCACGCAACAGCCAAAATCAACCGCAACGTGCAACATCGGCCCGGCGAGTGCCGGGCGGGGGGGCATCCGGGGGCCTTCGCCGCCCCGATACGCGCAACACCGATTTCATCTGCAACGCCCACCATTGGCCCGGCGAGTGCCGGGCCGGGGGCGGTGGGGGGCCTTCGCCGCCCCAACTTCAACGGAGAGGGGGAGATTCGAACTCCCGAGACCTTTGACAGTCTGCTCGCTTTCCAAGCGAGTGCATTCGACCACTCTGCCACCTCTCCAGGAGTGCCGCGGGCCGCGCCGTTCCTTCGTGCCGCTCCGCGGAAGCCCCGCCTAGGAAATCGCTAGATTCCCGTGGCGTTCAATTCGGCGACGAACGCCTGAACGCGTGGGTCGAGCCACCAGCGCTCGAAGGGGCCCGCCACGTCGGTGAAGGCGCGCACGCGTGCCGCGTGCTCGTCGAGTTTCGCGCGGTCCGGCGCCGAGCTCGAGAATTCGGAATGAAAGTCGTCGAGCGCGGCGCGGGCTTCGGGGCGGTCGCCGGCCGCGGCGTGGAGGTCGACGAGCGGCAGTTCGGGGCGGTCATTGGTATCGGACATCGACACCTAGGGTTCGGCGCCGAGCGTTCCCGCGCCCCGCACGCCGAGCGTGAAGGCGACGAACTCGATGTGCGCGGTCTGCTCCGCAAGATCCGTGCGCAGGAACGCGGTCTCCAGGTCGCCGGCGACGCTCGAGAGGCCGTGCCGCTCCATCACGATCGTATCGACGTTTCGTGCGAACGCGTGCGAGCACACGTCGGCGAGCTCGCGCGAACCCGAACGCTCGTAGCGGGTGAACGCGATAGGTCCGAGCGATTCGATCGCACCGACCGTGTCGAGCGGAAAGAGCGCACCGGTTTTCGACCAGCCGACGCAGTGCGTCGGATGCGTGTGAATCACGCAACGGACATCGGGGCGAACGCGATACGCGGCAACGTGGAGCGGCAACTCGCTCGTCGGGCGGCGCGCGCCGATGTACGAGCTGCCATCCGCGGAGCAGATGACGAGTTCGTCCGCATGCAACGACCCGAGCGAGAGCAGCGTCGGCGTGACGAGAAGCGATCCGTCCTCGAGGCGCACGCTGATGTTTCCGCTCGCACCGGCGACGAGACCGCGCGCGTAGAGCCGCCTCGCGTACGCGACGATAGCTTCGCGAGCGTCGTCTTCGAGCACTACCGATGCGCCGCTAAATTCCGGCCGGATGCCAGATCGTTTTCGTTTCGACGAAACGCGCGACGTGCGCGAGATCCTGGGCTTCGGGCGCGAACCAATCCGCAAGCGACGGACCCGGCACGGTGCGCGTGCGCTTGAGATTGTCTGCGGCCAACCGCTCGAGCTCCGCGGCGAACGGTGCGTCGAGCGCGTACGTTTCGAGCGCGTTCACATCCATGTGTCGCGCGAGATGTGGCGCGATTTCGATACGTCGACCCGTGAGAACGTTCGCCGCGCCCGCCGGAATGTCGCATGTCGCGAGGCACTCGGCGAACACGATCGCCGTCCGCGGATCCGTTTCCGACGCGATCGCGACGACGGCGTTGCCCGACACGAGCGGCGGAACGAGTGCCGAAACGAGCCCGAGGAGCGACGGCGAATCGGGCGCGACCGTGCCGACCACGCCCATCGGCTCGGGAGACGAGTAATTGTAATACGGCCCCGCGACGGGATTACGCGACGAGATCACCGCCGCATATTTATCGCACCAGCCCGCATACCACAGCGTTCGGTCGATCGCGGCGGTCGTCTCGCGCAACGCCGCGCCCTCCTCGAGTTGCGCACCGAGGCGAAGGCGTTCGACGAACTCGCCGCGGCGCGCGTCCATCATTTCTGCCAATCGATAGAGCACGAGCCCGCGGTTCATCGCGGTCATGCCGGACCACCGAGGGAACGCGGCACGCGCCGCAGCGACCGCGTCACGCAGATCCTTGCGCGACGCCCGCGCGACGTTGGCCGCGTCGTCCGTCGCCGCGCCGACCAGATCGGCGCGACCGGATTCGGAACGCACGAACGCACCGTTCACGAATAGCTTGTAGGTCTTGCGAACGTCGAGGCGGAGCGGTTCGCGACTCTTCGGCACGGAAACGAGGCTACGTCGACGCTCGCAACTCACCCTTTGAAAGGCATCTCATCCCGTCGTTCATCGGTCTCGACCTCGCCTGGTCGCCAAGGAACCCTTCGGGCGGCGCCGCCATCGACGAGACGGGGCGCGTACTCGAGGCTTGCGCCGACCTCGGTGACGATGAGGATATTCTCGCTTTCGTGCGCTCGCATCTCGCGGAGACGAGCGTTCTCGGGCTCGACATGCCGACGATCGTTCCGAATCCGACGGGCATGCGCCGGTGCGAACGCGAGCTCGCACGCGATTTCCGCGCCTATCACGCGGCGCCGCACCCGTCGAACCAAAGGCGATTTCCGGACGGAGGCCGCGCGCGTGCGATCCTCGATGCGCTCGCCGCGGATCGGGTGACGGAACGCCTCGACCTCGGACCGCAGACGCCCGGGCGTTTCGCATTCGAGGTGTTCCCGCACCCGTCTCTCGTGCGTCTGTTCTCACTACCGGCGATCTTCCGGTACAAGAAGAAGAGCCGCCCGTGGCCGGAGGTCCTCTCGGAATGGAGCCGCTACCGCACGGCACTCGAGAGCCTGGAGAATGCCGTACCACCGCTCGTGCTCGGAGGCTCGGTTCCACCCGCGGCGGAAATCCGACACTATAAACGCTTCGACGATCTTCTCGATGCAATCACGTGCGCGTACGTCGCGAGCTATTTGTGGCACTGGGGAACCGCATCGCCGCGCGCGCGGGTCTACGGAGATATCGCCGAAGGCTACATCGCAATTCCCGACGGCCCGGTGATTAGGCGGCCGTCTGACCGGGAAGGAACCACACCATGAGTAATACGACCGCCAAAAAGCCGTTTCTAACCGACGTGGCACAGTTGCGCAAACAGGCGCGCCAACATATCGAAACCGGCGCCGTGACGACCACGTACCAAGGCGACGTGAAGCAGGCGATCGAGATCCTCCAATCGGTCCTAGCGACCGAGATCGTTTGCGTCCTGCGCTACACGCAGAACGCGATCGCGGCCGTGGGTATCGATAGCGAGAGCGTCAAGGACGAGTTCCTGACCCACGCGAGTGAGGAACAGGAGCACATGATGATGGTCGCGGAACGCATTAACCAATTGGGCGGCGATCCGAACTTCAATCCCGAGGGTCTCGCGACGCGCGCCGCGTCCGAATACGGCGAAGCCGAGACGCTCGTCGATATGATCAAGGAAAACTTGATCGCCGAGCGCATCGCCGTGGATCACTATCGCGAGTTGATCCGGTACTTCGAGGACAAGGATCCGACGACGCGCGTGATGCTCGAAGGCATCCTCGCGAAGGAAGAAGAGCACGCGAACGACATGCACGATCTGCTCGTCGCACGCGAGGGCACGCCCTTCTTGCCCGGTCCCAACTAACGAGCGCAGGACCGCCGCAACGCAGCACCGCAAGCCCTGGCTCGCATGGAGAGCCGGGGCTTCGTTTTTTCCCACGCGTTCGAACTCGTCGTGGTTCGCCACGGACGGACCGCCTGGAACGCCACGGGGCGCTTTCAAGGGCAAACGGATATCGCGCTCGACGAAACGGGCCGCGAGCAGGCGCGCGGCGTCGCGGCGTTGCTGCGCGGCGAACGATTCATACGCGCGATCGCGAGCGACCTCGGGCGCGCGCGCGAAACGGCCGAGATCGTCCTCGAGAGCGAGGCGCCCGCGCTCGAATTCGATGCGCGCTGGCGCGAGATGCGGTTCGGCTCGTGGGAAGGACTCGTGTGGGACGAGATCGTCGCGCGTCAACCCGAACTCGCCACGAAATCTTCGACGACGCCGCGTTTCTACACGCCGCCGGGCGGCGAATCGTTCGACGAGCTCTGCGAGCGCATCGCAGACGCGGTTGCCGATATCGATGCACGCGCGCACGATGGCGATCGTATTTTCGTCGCGACGCACGCGGGGCCGCTCCATGCGCTCTTGCGCGTCGCACTCGGCGGCAGTGAGGCGGATGCGCTCGGCGTTCGTTTCTCGCCGGCGAGCGTCACCCGGCTCGCGCTCGCACCCGGAGCGGCTCGTATCGTCGATCTGAACCTGACCGCGCCCGTCACGGGTCTCCCATGACGAGCGACGTCGCGCGCGACGCGATCGTTCCGGTCGACGGAAATGCCGCAGCCGCCGGACGCAAGCGAATCGATAGCCTTACGAAGCCGCTCGAATCTCTCGGCGCGATCGAAAACCTTGCCGCCCGACTTTGCGGAATCGCCGGCCGCGTCATCGATCGGCCCTACGCTCGTCCAGCGATCCTGATCGGCGCCGGCGACCACGGCGTTACGGAAGAAGGCGTGAGTGCGTATCCCGCCGAGGTCACGCCGCAGATGATCGGCGCGTTTTGCGGCGGATTCGCCGCGATCAATGCGTTCGCGCGCGCGGTCCACGCCGACGTGTACGTCGCGAATTTCGGCGTGCGCGCCGACGTACCGCCGCATCCGAACCTGATCGATGCGTGCGTCGCGCGTGGCACGAAAAATTTCGCGCATGGCGATGCGATGACCGAGGACGATGTCGAGCGAACGCTCGCCGCCGGTATTTCCGCGGCGAACGACGTGCTCTCGCGCGATGCGTACGACACGGTCGCGCTCGGCGAAATGGGAATCGGGAACACGACGAGCGCCGCGGCCATCGTGGCGGCGTGCACCGGAGCGTCGGCCAAATCCGTCACCGGCCGCGGGACCGGAATCGATGACGAACGTTTAGGCGTGAAGCGTCGCGTCGTCCGCGACGCCGTCGCGCGCGTCGAAGGCGCGTCGTGGAAGCGCATCGCATCTGCGGTCGGCGGCTACGAGATCGTCGGACTCGCCGGCGCGATCCTCGCTGCCGCGGCACGGCGCATCCCGATCGTTCTCGACGGGTACATCGTCGCGAGCGCCGCGCTCCTCGCCGCGCGCATCGCGCCCGCGTCGATCGGATACTGCATCGCCGCGCATCGCTCGCAAGAGCCCGGGCATCGCATCGCACTCGAAGCGCTCGGACTCGTTCCGCTTCTCGATCTCGATCTGCGCCTCGGTGAGGCCAGCGGCGCGGCCCTCGCGCTCCCGCTCGTCAACGCGGCATCTCGCATGATCGTGGAGATGAAAACCTTCGCAGAAGCGGGCGTCGCGGAGGCCGAACCGTAGGCCCGCGAGGCGCGCTATCCGCCGGTTGCGACGCCCTCGGTGCCGCTCTGGCACATTTCTCGATTCTCCCGGCGGGTCGGCGCACGCAGCCACCGGGCGCGGGCGCGCTTGCGGCGTTGCCGATCGTGGGCGCAGCTCTCGGCGCGGCTGCCGGAGGCGCCGGCCTGCTCGGGGCGCGCGCCGTGTCGGCGCCGTTCGGTGGGATCGTCGCGTTCGGAACGCTGGCGTTCCTCACGGGAGCGATTCACCTCGATGGTTTCCTCGACGGTTGCGATGCGTTCTTTGCAAGCGTTCCGCCCGAGCGACGCCTCGAGATCCTCAAGGACCCGCGCCACGGTACGTTCGCGGTCGTGGGCATGTTCGTGACCGGCGGTGTCGCCGTGGCCGCGCTCGCAGCGATCCCTGCGCGCCGCCTTCCCGCATCGCTCGCGTTCGCGGCGGCGCTCGCACGCGCGGCGAGCGTCACCGGCGCGTTCGTATTTCCCGGCGCGGGCAGCCGCGGCGATGGAACGCATTTCCGTGGCGGCCGTCCGACCGGCATCGCCCTGACGACGACGTTCGTCGCGCTCGCGCTCGCGGGCGGTCGCGTCGATCGGCGCGGCGTGCTCGCGGTCCCGGCGGCGCTCGCCCTCGCGCTCGCATGCGAGCGCTGGATTTGCGGACGGCTCGGAGGCCTCGTCGGGGACGCGTACGGCTTTACGATCGTTGTGACGGAAGTCGCAACGCTCGTCGCGCTCGCGTCACGGAATGCATCGTAGGCAGAAAGGCGAGCAGGCCGGAGACGCGGCGGCGGGTAAACCGCGAAGCCTGTGAGCACTTCGAGTAACACGAATTATCTGCATTTGCCGATCGGCGAGCGGTCGCCCGACGAGATCAACGTCGTCGTCGAGATCCCCCAAGGTTCGCGCAACAAGTACGAATACGATAAAGAGATGAACGCGTTCCGGCTCGACCGGGCGTTACATTCGCCGATCTACTATCCGGGCGACTACGGCTTCGTGCCGCGGACGCTCGCGGAAGACGACGATCCACTCGACGTGCTGATTCTCGTGATCCAACCGACGTTTCCGGGCTGCATCGTCAAGGCGCGCCCGATCGGTCTCCTCAAGATGATCGACGACGGCAAGCCCGACGATAAGGTGCTCGCGGTCCCCGTGGGCGAGCCGGCATACGCCGACGTCCACATCCACTCGCAAGTCTTTCCGCACACGCTGCGTACGATCTCGCATTTCTTCGAGACGTATAAGTTACTCGAAGGCAAGAAAACGAGCACGCAAGGCTGGGACGACGCCGCGGCCGCGCGCCGTTCGATCGTCGAGTCCGAGGAGCGATTCAAGACCGCCCATCCGGACTTGGACTTCGCCGCCTCGCGCTAAGCTACGGTACCGTAGCGATTCCGCGCTCGAGGCGCCGCAACGCGTGCGCGTCTTCGAGCGCCGCGCCGAAGCGTTCGTCGAAGAGCGCGCTCGCGAAGATCTCCGCGGTGTCGATGAGACGCGGACCCGGGCGATTGACGTACGCATTCCCGTCGATCGCGTAGATGCGGCCGGTTCGATGAGCGCGTAAGTCGCGCCACGCCGCGATCGCTTCCATATCGGCGATCGCGCGCAGCGTCGCATCCATGCCGAAGCCGCACGGCGCGACGAGCACCACATCCGGATCCGCACGCGCGATCGCGTCCCATGCGAGCGTCTGCGAGTTCGCGCCCGGATTCGCGAGCAGCGGTTCGCCGCCCGCGAGTTCGACGAGACCGGGCGTCCAATGGCCGCCGCTCATCGGCGGATCCGTCCATTCCAGCACGAGCGTACGCGGCCGGGGGCGGCCGGCCACGTGTTGCGCGAGGCGCGCGGCACGCGCGCGCAACTCGGCAACGAGCGTCGCGGCTTCTGCCTCGCGCCGCGCGAGCGTTCCGACCGTGACGATGTTCGCGAACACGTCCTCGAGCGACGACGGTTCGAGCGACACGATACGCGGGTCGCCACGCAAACGCTTCGCGGCGCGCGCGACGATCTCGTACGAAACGGCGCACACCTCGCAGAGCTCTTGCGTCACGATCAGATCCGGCTGCAAGCGTTCGAGCAAATCGGCATCGAGCGCGTAGAGACTCGATCCCTGATGCAAGCTCGCGCGGACGTGGCGGTCGATCTCCGCGGCGTTCGACGCGCTCGGTAACGAGCTCGCCGTGAGATGCGGCTTCGTTCGCGCGTCCTCCGGAAAATCGCACTCATGCGTCACGCCGACGAGGTTATCGGAGAGGCCGAGCGCGTAGATGATTTCCGTCGCGCTCGGCAACAGACTCACGATGCGCGGCGATCGGTCGCCGCGGGCCACCCATGCTTCGTCCACGACCCATCCAATGCGACCCGCCAATGATTTGCGCCTTCCGCGGCGTAAGGTCAGCGTGTGGAGAAGATCAAGGTCGCGAATCCGATCGTCGAACTCGACGGAGACGAAATAACGCGCGTCATCTGGCAGATGATTCGCGAGAAGTTGATCCTACCGTATCTCGACGTCGATCTGAAGTACTACGACCTCGGCATCGAGTACCGCGACCAAACGGACGACGCGGTCACGGTCGAAGCCGCGCGCGCCATCAAGAAGTACGGCGTCGGCGTGAAATGCGCGACGATCACGCCGGACGAGGCGCGCGTCAAAGAGTTCGGGCTCAAACAGATGTGGCGTTCGCCCAACGGCACGATTCGAAACGAACTCGACGGCACGGTCTTCCGCGAACCGATCATCTGTCGCAACGTGCCACGCCTCGTTCCCGGCTGGACGGATCCGATCGTGATCGGCCGCCATGCGTTCGGCGATCAGTACCGTGCGACCGAGATGGCGATTCCCTCGGCCGGTACGGTGACGCTGAAATTCACGCCGGCCGACGGCGGTCCGCCCGTCGAACGCGACGTTTTCGTCTTCGATCGCCCGGGCGTGACGCTCGCGATGTACAACCTCGACGAGTCGATCGCGGGCTTCGCACGCGCGTGCTTCAACTACGGCTTGCAGCGAAAATGGCCCGTCTATCTCTCCACGAAGAACACGATTCTCAAAACGTACGACGGCCGCTTCATGCAGATTTTCCAGCACGTCTTCGACGAGGAATTCAAGGCGCGCTTCGACGAGTTCGGCGGGACGTACGAGCACCGGCTGATCGACGACATGGTCGCGAGCTGCCTCAAGTGGTCGGGTAAGTACGTCTGGGCTTGTAAGAACTACGACGGCGACGTGCAGTCCGATACGGTCGCGCAGGGCTACGGGTCGCTCGGCCTGATGACCTCGGTCCTGATGATGCCGGACGGCAAGACGATCGAGGCGGAAGCCGCGCACGGAACGGTAACGCGACACTACCGGATGCATCAAGCCGGCAAACCGACCTCGACCAATCCCATCGCATCGATTTTCGCATGGACGCGCGGCCTCGCGCATCGCGGCCACCTCGACGGCACGCCGGACGTCGTTCGCTTTGCCGAGACGCTCGAGCGCGTCTGCATCGACACGGTCGAGCACGGCAAGATGACGAAGGACCTCGCGATCCTGATCGGCCCCGATCAACCGTGGCTCACGACCGAAGAGTTTCTCGGCGCGCTGGACGACGAACTCCAGCACCGTATGTCGTGGACGTTCGCTTCGGCGGTCGGTTAATTCAGCGCTAGTCGTTTACCGTTCGGAACGTCGCGAAGACGTACGGATATTCCGGGCGATACCAGTTGCGGAAACTGCGCCGGACGTGATTGCGATTCGTCACGGGCGACGCTCCCTTCACCACGAAATGGTCGTCGTCGAAAAAGTCGGCCGAGTACTGCGGGTACGACGCCATCGGTGCGAAGCCGGGTAGCGGGCGGAACGGCGTCGACGTCCACTCCCATCCGTTGCCGATGAGGTCGTACACGCCCCACGCACTCGCACCGGCCGCGTCGATTCCGACGGGCTGCGGGTCGAAGCGCTTGAAATCGAAATTGCCGAAACGCGCGCTCGGCGCTTCGTCGCCCCAGGGGAACGCCCGCTCTTCGCCGCTCGGCGACCCAAACGCGGCACGATGGTATTCCGCTTCCGTCGGAAGTCGCGCGCCCTTCCAGGCCGCGTACGCGCGGGCTTGCGCGTTCGTTACGTACACGGGCCACGTGAGCGGGAGCGGCATCTCTTCGAACATCCCGCGTAACGCAAACGCGCCATCGCGCTCGAGCCAGAACGCCGGCACCGGACCACCGGCGCGCACGAACGCGAGCCAATCCCCGTTCGTCACATCGTTGACGTCGATTTCGAACGCGCCGACCTCGACGCGCGTCTCGTCGAACTCGTTGTCCCACGCGTACGCGATCGCATCGCGCGACACGCCGAGCGTCGCCGTGCCCGCATCGACGACGACGCGTCCCGTCGCGAGGGGAGACCGTTCGAAGAACGCGCCCGCGCGACCCGCGATACGTTTCGAATCGTAGGGCATGCGTTGGAGGATGTAGAGCAGCGTCTCGTGATGCATCTCCTCGTGCTCGAGAATGCAGTACGCGGCTTGTGCACGTTCGAGCATAGGGGAGATCGACGCGTCGGTGAGATCGGCCGTCGCGAACGCCGCGAGCACGGCCGCATCGCAGTGCGCGGCAAACGCGTGCACGCGCTCCTTCGAGGGCCACGCATCGCGTTCGTGACGGGCCGCGTCGCGCGCGTCGCTCGGATCGATCCCTCGTTCGAAGAGGAGCTCGAGGTCTGCATCGAGCGAGGGCGCTCCGAGCGCCTCGCGACACAATTTGTTGAAACTGAACGCCGGGATGTGTCCGGCGTAGAACACGATCGGGTGACGCAGTGGAATCGGACGCTCGACGTATGCGGACGGATCGACGAGTCCGAAGAGTTCGGCGGTACGGTTCCGATTCTCGAGGTAGCGGCGGCGTAAGGAGGAGCGGTCGAGGGCGGTCGACGGCGCGGAGGTCAACATCGTGCGTTCTTACCCATTTTGTCCCCCCTCATGTGTCCAGGTACGCGCGCAGTCCGGCCAGACCGCCTTCCCGCCCGAACCCCGATTCTTTGTAGCCGCCGAAAGGCGAACTCGGATCGAATTGGTTGAACGTATTACACCAAACCACTCCGGCCGCGAGTCGTTGCGCGGTATAGAGCGCGAGCGATCCGCTCGATGTCCACACGCCCGCCGCGAGTCCGTAGGGCAGATTGTTCGCTCGCTCGATCGCTTCGTCTGGCGTACGGAACGTCATGATCGATAGAACGGGGCCGAAGATCTCCTCGCGTGCGATTCGGTACGTCGGTTGCACGTTCGTGAAGAACGACGCGGGGTACCAGTAGCCGCGTTCCGGCGGCGTCCACGGCACCTGTGCGAGCGTGGCGCCGTCGTCGACGCCGCTCTGAACGAGTTCGGCAATGCGGTCGCGCTGAGCGCGCGAATTGATCGCGCCGATATCCGTGTTCTTGTCGAGTGGATCGCCGTGGCGAATCGTCGCGAGCCGCGCGCGCAAACGCTCGACGACCTCCTCCGCGATCGACTCTTGCACGAGGAGCCGCGAGCCCGCGCAGCAGACGTGGCCCGCGTTGAAGTAGATCGCGGAAACGATCCCTTCGATCGCTTGATCGAGCGGCGCATCGTCGTAGACCACGAACGCGGATTTGCCGCCGAGTTCGAGCGCGACGCGCTTCGGCGTCCCCGCCGTCGCGCGCAGGATCGACTTCCCGACCTCGGTCGAACCCGTGAACGAAATCTTGTTGAGGTCGGGATGCTCGACGAGCGCCGCACCCGTGGTCCCGTCGCCCGTCACGACGTTCACGATACCCGGCGGCAAGTCGGCCTCCGCACAGACGTCCGCGAACGCAAGCGCCGTCAGCGGCGTCGTCTCGGCCGGCTTGAGGACGACCGTGTTCCCGCACGCGAGCGCCGGCGCGATCTTCCACGCGGCGATAAGCAGCGGAAAATTAAACGGCACGATCGCGCCGACCACGCCGAGCGGCCGCGTGCGATCCGGGCCGTTGACCGCCCACGAGAGTTTGTCGGCCCATCCGGCGTGATAGAAAAAGTGCGCCGTCGCTTGCGGAATATCGAAGTCGCGCGATTCGCGAATCGGTTTTCCGCCGTCGAGCGTCTCGAGCACCGCAAACTCGCGCGCACGCTCGCTCAACACGCGTGCGATGCGATAGACGTACTTCGCTCGTTCCGCCGGTCGCAGCTTGCGCCAATATTTCTCGTAGCCGCGGCGCGCGGCACGCACCGCGCGATCCACGTCGGCGGCAGATGCCGACGCAACGTGCGCGAGCGTCTCCTCGGTCGCGGGATTTACGGTCGCGAACGTGCGCCCATCGGCCGAAGCGACCCATTCGCCACCGATGAAAAGTCCGTAACGCTCGCGCAGCGCGACGGACGCCGTCGACTCGAGCGCGGGAGCGTAACCGAAGTCGAGCGCGGCCGGCGTCATGCGGAGGCCACGTAGACGGCTGCCGAGTAGTTGCCGGTCGCATCTTTGTCGCGCTGCATCAGGAGATCGTCGAGCAGCGACGACGCGCCGATCCGAAAGCGATCCGGCGAGAGCCATGCCGGGCCGAGCGTTTCGTTGACGAGCGCGAGATATCCGAGCGCCGATTTCGTCGAGCGAATGCCGCCCGCCAATTTCAAACCGACGTCACGACCCGTCTGCCGCGCGTAGTCGCGAATCGCCTCGCACATCACGAGCGCGATCGCGGGCGTCGACGAGATCGGGAGCTTGCCCGTGGCCGTCTTGACGAAATCCGCGCCGGCCGCGAGCGCGATATCGCAGGCGCGACGGATCGCTTCGTACGAACCCAGTTCGCCGACCTCGAGAATCACTTTGAGCGTCGCGCGACCGCACGCGTCGCGCACGGCAACGATCTCGTCGTAGACCTCGCCGTACCGGCCGGCAAGGAAGAGCCCGCGATCGATCACCATGTCGATCTCATCGGCACCGGCGGCCACCGCGTCGACCGTCTCGCGCAACTTCGTCTCGAGGGGCGAGAGCCCGCTCGGAAAGGCCGTCGCAACCGACGCGACTTTGACCGCGGATTGCGCGAGCGCCGCCGCCGCCGTCTCGACCAAATTCGGATATACGCAGATCGCCGCGACGCTCGGAACGCCCGGCGCCGGAGCGATGCCGCGCGCGCACAATCCGCGGACCTTCGCGGGTGTATCCTTGCCCTCGAGCGTCGTCAGATCCATGCACGCGATCGCGAGGTCGATGCCGGCCCGCTTCGCGGTCGCTTTGATCGACCGCTTCACGAGCGTCGCCGCGCGAGCTTCGAGCATGACGGCGTCGACGCGGACACGTCTCATACCGTGGCTTTCGCGCAGCCCGGCCGCGATGCCCCCGGCCCCGGAGTTCGCCGCGCTCCCGGCGAAGCCGGGGCTTCGATGTTCCGTTACCTTACCGCAGGCGAATCGCACGGGCCGGCCCTCGTCGGCATTCTCGATGGGCTCCCGGCACAACTCGCCCTCGACGTCGAGAAGATCGACGCGACCTTGCGTGCGCGCCAGGGCGGATACGGACGCGGCGGCCGCATGAAGATCGAGACCGATCGCGTCGAATTTCTCGCCGGCCTCCGCGGTGGCAGCACCCTCGGCTCGCCGATCGCCATCCTGGTCCGCAACGCCGACTTCGAGAACGTACGGGCCCTGATGGATCCGCTGACGGGCGGCGGAAAGCCACTCACGAACCCGCGGCCCGGCCACACCGACTACGCGGGCGCGATGAAGTACCGTCACCGCGATCTACGCAACGTCCTCGAGCGCGCGAGCGCACGCGAGACGGCGATGCGCGTCGCGCTGGGCGCGATCTGCGCGCAGTTTCTCGAGGCGCTCGGCATCAGAACGACGGCGCACGTCTCGCAAATCGGCGACGTCGTCGCACCGGACATCGCGGACGTCGACGTGGACCGCACGAACGAAAGCGAGGTGCGCTGCCCGGACCCCGCAACGGAACGCAAGATGATCGCGGCGATCGACGCGGCGAAGGCCGCCGGCGATACGCTCGGCGGAGCGTTCACGGTCCGGGTGACCGGCGTGCCGGTCGGCGTCGGAGCGAACCGGCAACCCGACACGCGGCTCGATGGGGTCCTTGCGGGCGCGCTCATGGCGATGCAAACGGTCAAGGCGGTCGAAGTCGGCGCCGGTCGCGACGTCGCGGGGCTTCCGGGGTCGAGCGCTCACGACCACTTCACGCTCGACGATGCGGGCGCCGTCGCGCGCGGCTCCAATCGCGCGGGCGGCATCGAAGGCGGTATTTCGAACGGCCAGGACATCGTGCTGCGCGTGAGCGTCAAGCCGATTCCCACGCTGATGAAAGCGCTCCCGTCCGTGAACCTTCACGAGGGCACGATCGCGCCTGCGAGCATCGTACGCAGCGACGTCTGCGTCGTCCCCGCCGCTTCGATCGTCGGCGAGGCGATGGTGCGGCTCGCACTCACCGCGCCGATCCTCGAGAAATTCGGCGGCGATTCGATCGAGGAAACGCGTGACAACCTCGAGCGCGCGGTCGCGGCTGCGGCTCGCCTCTTCGAACCATCGCCGGCCCGCTGACGCGTCACGTCGCGCTCGTCGGTTTCATGGCGGCGGGTAAAACGACGATCGGACGCCACCTCGCGCGCGAACTCGGGTTGCCGTTCGTCGACACCGACGAATCGATCGTGCGTCTGCACGGCCGGATCCCCGAGTTATTTGCCGAGCGCGGTGAGGCGGGCTTTCGCGCCGCCGAACTCGATGCGGTACGCGAAGCACTATCCGGGCCACCGTGCGTGATCGCGCTCGGCGGCGGAGCCGTCACGCACGCACCGACGCGCGCGCTCGTCGGCGAGGGCGCCGTGCGCGTGTATCTCCAAATTCCGGTCGAATCGCTCGTCGAACGTTTGAAGCGGTCGCGCACGATCCGTCCGCTCGTCGGCGAACGGCCGACGGTCGAACGCGTTCGCGAATTGCTCGCCCCGCGCGAACCGATCTACCTCGAGAGCGAGATCGTCGTTCGCGGCCCGCGCCGCTCGAAGCAGGCATTCGCGCTCGAAATCGCCGACCGCGTGCGCGCGTTTCAAAAATGAATCCCTTTCGTTCGTTCGACCACGTGCAACTCGCGATGCCGCCCGGAGAAGAAGCGCGGGCGCGCGATTTCTATGTGGGCGCGCTCGGCATGACGGAGCTCCCGAAGCCCGAGGAGCTGCGCGCACGCGGCGGCGCGTGGTTCGCGAGCGGCGACGTGCAACTCCACCTCGGTGTCGAGCCCGCGTTCGTGCCCGCACGAAAGGCCCATCCGGCATTGCGCTGCGCCGATCTCGCGGCACTCGAAGCCCGCCTCGCCGAGCATCACGTGGCCGTGACGGCCGGCGGCGTGTTCGAGGACGGGTTGCGTCATCAGTACGTCGACGATCCGTTCGGTAACCGCATCGAACTGATCGGATAAGCGTGGCGGCGAAGGCTTCACCCGGATGACACGACTCGACGACCTCGGCTACCCGATCATCATCGATCGCGACGCGGCAACGCACGTGGGCCGCTTCTTTCGCGAGCGCGGGCGGCCGCGCGCGATCGTCGTGTGCGATCGCAACGTGGCGGAGCGCGCCGCGGTCGTGGCCAAAGCGATCGGCCCCAAGACGACGATCCTTCCCTTCGCGCTCGGCGAGCGCCGCAAGACGCTGCGCACGGTCGAAGCGGTCTACGATGCGCTCGCGAGCGCGGGTGCCGATCGTACGACGTATCTCGTGGGCGTGGGCGGCGGCGTAGCGGGCGATCTCTTCGGGTTCGTTGCGGCGACGTACATGCGCGGAATTCCGTTCGTCAACGTCGCCACGTCCCTCGTCGCGATGGTCGATGCATCGATCGGCGGAAAGACGGGCGTCGACCTACGCGCCGGAAAGAATCTCGCCGGCGCGTTCCGCGATCCCGCCGCGGTGTTCTGCGATATCGACGCGCTCGCGACGCTCTCGGAGAAGCATCTTCGCGAGGGCCTCGCCGAGCTCGTGAAGCACGGCATCATCGAAGGCGATGAGGTGTTCGACGCGCTCGAGACCCTCGCGCCGCATCCACTGCGCAAATGGCCGTGGGAAACCGTCGTTTTCGATTCACTGCGCATCAAAGCGATGTTCGTGAACGAAGATCGACTCGAGCGCGGCGCGCGCGAAGTTCTGAATCTCGGCCACACGTTCGGGCATGCGATCGAGCGGGTCACGAACTTCCGCACCACGCACGGGGATGCGGTGAGTATCGGACTTCGCGCGGCGGGTTTACTCGCGCTCCGCACGGGACGCTTTTCACCCGAAGAACACCTCCGCGTGCTCTCGCTACTCACGCTTCTGCGTCTCCCGCTCGTCGCGCCATCGGACGACGTCGACGCACTGATCGCCGCGATGACGAACGATAAGAAGACGCGCTCGGGAACGCTGCGCTTCGTGCTCCCCCGAACGATCGGCGACGTCGAATTCGGCGTGACCGTGCCCGCACGTACGCTCCGAACCGTGCTCGGACGGGTCGGATCTCCCCCGGGAGCGGCGGAGCTCCGATAACGAGCGCGACCATCACCACGACGCGCGTCATCGACGTGTTCGTGCAGCAGCGAACCGCGCGCGTCGAACGCCCGCTCACCTACGCCGTTCCCGACGGCATGACGCTCGAACTCGGCGACATCGTGCGCGTACCGCTCGGGCCGCGCGAACTCTATGGATTCGCGATCGGTTCCCCGCGCGAAGCGATCCCCGCGGCGGGCACGCGAGCCGTCGTCGAGCGCGTCGCCGGCCCGCGCGCGTTCGATGCCCACGCTCTCGCCCTCGCGCGCTGGATGGCGGAGCGCTACTGTTGCTCGCTCGGAGATGCGCTCGGCGCTGTCGTGTTCGCCGCGGCGATTCCGCGTGTCGTCGATCGCTTTTCCGTCGTCGGACCGCTCGATCCGAGTGCGCTCGGGACCGTGCCGCCGCGACTCGTTCGCTTGATCGCGAGCGACTTCGCGGATGGGTTCGCACTCGAAGCGTTGTTGCGTCATGCCGAGGCACGCCGTGCCGGAGATCGCCGCACGTTACTCGCAGCGATCTCGACGCTCCAACGCGCCGGCGTGCTCGCACGTACGCGAACGTTCGTCGCGCCGCGCGTCGCGGAAGCGCGGGAGAAGTTCTTGACGGCCACGGGCACCGAGGTCCGCGGCCCGCGCATCGCCGCGCTCGTTCGACTCGCCGCGGAAGCCGGTGGGATCCGGCGCCGCGACGCGCTCCTCGCTGGCTTCTCGCACGCGATCGTCGCGCGCGCGATTCGCGAGGGAGCGCTCCGCGAGACGACGGAGCGAGCGCAACGCGCGCGCTCGACCGGCGCACGCGAAGATCAGGAGTTCACCGCGACCGAGGAACAGGCACGCGCGATCGCAGAGATCGCCCGGTCGCTCGAACGCGGCGGCTTCGCCGAGATCTTACTGCAAGGCGTCACCGGCAGCGGAAAGACGTTCGTGTACATCCGTGCGATCGCCGAGACGATCGCACGCGGTGGACGCGCAATCGTTCTCGTGCCCGAGATTTCGCTCACGCCGCAGACGTCACGTCGTTTCGAGGGCGTCTTCGGAGATCGCGTCGCCGTCGTCCATTCCGGACTTTCGGAACGCGAGCGTTTCGATAGTTGGCACGCGGCGGCACGCGGCGAGATCGACGTGATCGTCGGCGCGCGAAGCGCCCTCTTCGCGCCGCTGCCCGACGTGCGCTTGATCGTGATCGACGAAGCACACGAACGCACGTACAAACAGGATACGGTGCCGCGTTACGACGCGCTCGACGTCGCGCGCGAGAAGATGCGTCTCGCCGGTGGGACGCTCGTGCTCGGCAGCGCGACGCCGCCGCTCGACGCATATCGCCGCGCGTGTGCCGGAGAGATCGCTCACCTGCGTCTCGATCGGCGTGCGACCGATATGCCCTTACCGAACGTCGAGATCGTGGATCTCGCCGCAGAATTCGAGCGCGGGAATCGGCGAATCTTCAGCGCGCGCCTCGTCGAGGCACTCGGCTTGCGGCTCGAACGCGGCGAGAAGAGCGTGCTCTTCGTGAACCGTCGCGGTAGCGCGAGCTTCATCTTGTGCCGCGCCTGCGGCGCGGTTCCCGAGTGCGCGCGCTGTTCCGTTTCGCTCACGGTGCACCGGTCCGAAGCGCTGCTTCGCTGCCATCTTTGCGACGCGCAGCGGCCGATTCCGAATGCGTGTCCCGCGTGTGGCGGCGGACCGATCCGCGAGTTCGGTATCGGCACGGAGCGCGTTGCGGAAGCGGTGAGCGCGCTGTACCCGAGCGCGCGGATCGTGCGCATGGATTCGGATACGACGACGCGCGTCGGCGATCACGCACGATTGCTCGACGAGTTTGGTGCGCGCGCGGACGTGCTCGTCGGGACGCAGATGGTCGCGAAGGGTCTGGACTTTCCGACGGTCACGCTCGTCGGCGTCGTCGCGGCCGACATCGGCCTCAACGTTCCCGATTTTCGTGCCGCCGAGCGAACCTTCGATCTGATCACGCAGGTGGCGGGAAGAAGCGGTAGAGCGATCCCGGGTGAAGCGATCGTGCAGACCTACGCTCCGGAGCACCCGGCAATCACCTTTGCCGCGCGGCACGACTACGATGGATTCGCCCTGGCCGAGCTCGCGCAGCGACGCGAACTCGGATACCCGCCCTACGCCGAGCTGATCTACCTCGGCACGATCGGACGGTCGCGCGCCGCCGTCGAGGCCGCCGCCGCAAAATACGCGGAACTGCTGACGACCCTGACCGGTATCGAGGTGCTCGGCCCGGCGCCGTATCCGATCGCACGCGTGAACGACGAGTGGCGCTACCGCATCGCCGTCAAAGCGCCGGACGCGGCCGAGGCGCGGCGGTTCGTACGGGAGACGCTCGTGCCGATCGCAGCGAACGATCGTGACGTTCGTTTGGCCGTCAACGTCGATCCCTAAAGCGAGGCGTTAGTGGCTGGAGCCGTTCCCCTCGACCGACGAATTCGTCGTAATCGTGTTGCCGGCGTGCGCGAGGGAGCCGCTCGAGTCGTTTCCGAGCGCCAGCAGCGCGCCGATGGCCACCATCGCCACGAGCCCCAGGATCAGGCCGTACTCGAGGATACCCTGCCCGGACCGATCTCGCCAAAACCTCACATTTCCAGTATACGGCAAATCACGCCCAAGTTCTATAAGCGATCCTTTGAACTGAATGAGAAGCAAGCGGGCTCCCCGGACCGGAGGTGTCGGGGGCGCGTCTAGGAAGACGGAAGGGACATGGACGACAAAGCGCCCGAGCCGCCCGCCGTCAACCCGCTCGATCCCCTGGGCATCGGCAAGGCGGCGCTCGGCGTTTGGCAGGCCCTGGCGACGCAGCCGGACGCCTTCTTGCAGACGCAGATGCGCCTGGCCGACGCGTGGCTCAGCGTCTCGCAGCAGACGGTGGGGAAACCGCTCGGCGCGCCACCCAACCCTCCCATCATCGAGCCGGCGCCGGGTGACAACCGCTTCCGCCACCCCGCCTGGAGCGAAAATCCGACGTTCGACGCCCTCAAACAGGGCTATCTGCTCGCGACGCGCGCGATGCTCGAGAGTATCGAGAACGCGCCGGGCGTCGATGCCGAAACGCGCGCACGCGTCGCGTTTTTCGCCAAACAGTTTTGCGACGCGATGAGCCCGACCAACGTCCCGTTCATGAACCCGGCGGTCATCGAGGAGACGATCAAGACCGGCGGCCGCAACCTGCAGCGCGGCGCCGAGAACGTGCTCGAGGATCTGCGCGAGAACGACGGGCGCCCGGCGCTCGTCGACAAGTCCGCATTTCAGGTCGGGAAGAACGTCGCAGCCTCGAAGGGCGACGTCGTCTTTCGCAACGAGTTGATCGAACTGATCCAATACGCACCGACGACGGAACGCGTCTACGCGCGACCGCTGCTCATCGTGCCGCCGTGGATCAACAAGTTCTATATCCTCGATTTACAGCCGGCCAATAGTCTGATCAAATACGCGGTCGATGCCGGGGTGCAAACCTTCGTCGTGTCGTGGCGCAATCCGGACGCGTCGCTCGCGCACCTCGGCTTCGAGGAATACATGCACCTCGGGCCGCTCGCGGCCGCGCACGCGGTGCGCACGATTGCGGGCGCATCGAGCGTCAATCAAATCGGCTACTGCATCGGGGGAACGCTGACCGCGATGGAGCTCGCGTACCTCGCGAAGACGGACCCCTCGCTCGTCAACGCCGTCACGTTTTTTGCAGCGCTCACGGATTTTGCGGAGGCGGGCGATATCTCGCATTTCCTCGGCCCAGAAGCGCGCGCGTTCGTCGAAGCACGCGTTGCGGAGCGCGGCGTGCTCGATGCGGCGCACATGTCCGACACGTTCAACATGCTTCGCGCGAACGACCTGATTTGGAACGTCGCGGTGAACCGCTATCTGCTCGGACGCGACGCGCCGGCATTCGATCTCTTGTATTGGAATAGCGACGCGACGCGGATGCCGGCGAAAATGTACGCGTACTATCTCAAGAATATGTACGCGCGCAACGCGCTCGCAAAGGGCGAGCTCGCCGTCGACGGCGTGCCGATCGATCTGCACGCGATCCGCAACGACGTCTATACGGTCGCCTCACGCGAGGATCACATCGCGCCGTGGCGTTCCGTCTACCGGATGACGCAACTCTTCGGCGGCGACACCCGATTCCGGCTCGGCCACTCGGGACATATCGCGGGCATCGTCAACGCGCCCACGAGCGGCAAGGGCAACTATTGGGCGAACGACGCGACGCCGGAAAATCCGGACGCCTGGTTCGAAGCAGCCGAAAAGCGGCCCGGATCGTGGTGGCCCGACTGGCTCGCCTGGCTCGGCGAGCGCTCCGGCGAGCTCGTACCCGCTCCCACGGCGACGGGCTCGCACGCGTTCCCGGCGCTCGTCCCCGCGCCGGGTACCTACGTGCTCGAACGGTCGTGAGCGGGAAGGACTACTTCTTGGCGGTGGAGCGCTTGCGATTTCCGCGCGACGCCGCGGGCGAATTCGCAGCCGCGAGGTTCGCAGCCGCCGTAACCTTGATCGCCTTCGCGAGGCGCGACTTCTTGCGAGCGGCCTTATTCTTGTGGATGACGCCCTTCTGGGCAGCCTTGTCGAACTGGCTCTCGACGGCCGGGGCGGCCGCCGCTTCGGCGCCGTTCTTGGCCTTCTTGAACAGGGTCTTCAGACGCGTCTTGATGCTCCGATTACGCAGTTCGCGCTTCTCGGATTGGCGGACCCACTTTTCAGCGGCTTTGATATTCGGCAACGAGGAACTCCAGTTGGAACGACAAGAGAAAATGCCCCAAATCGCTCTTCGGGCACGCGCGGCATTGTATCACAGCCGGGCGGGGGCGTAAAGGGACGATGCGGGCCGTCGATGCCACCCTGGTGCCCGACCTCCGCTTCGGGGCGGCGCCGCTCCCCGCCGCGAGCCCCGGCTACGACCCGGAGGGTGACGCCCGCGCCCTCATCCTAGCCGGGACCCCCTCGTGCTCGCCGCAGCCGATCCCGGGCCGCGAGGTCCGCGGTTCCGCGCACGAGGGGCAGCGGTATTTCGTCCGGATCCCGGAGGCGTGGAACGGTCGCCTCGCCGTCTGCGGCACCCCGGCGACGCGCAGCGAGCACGCGAACGATGCGATTTTCGGCGACTACCTGCTGGCAAACGGCTACGCCTACGCGGCGAGCAACAAGGGCATCCCGTTCAACGCGATCGTCGAAGGGTCGGCCGCGACGCCGCGGGCGTATGCGGTTCCCTTCCCGTTTGGCACGCACGCGCCCGGCCAAGCATCGCTCCGCTTCGGATGTCTCGAAGAGCCCATCCGCCCGATCGCGGCGTGGCACGAAGACTACGCGGAGCTCGTGCGTACGGCCCAGGCGATCGTCCGCGACGTCGTGGGCCGCGCGCCGGAGCGGACGTACGCGCTCGGCCTGTCCATGGGCGGCGGCCAGGTGCGCTGGCTGCTCGAACGCCATCCGGAGCTCGTGGACGGCGGCGTCGAATGGGCCGCGGTTCACTGGAACGTCGAGCACGCATTCGTGCGCTATCTACCGCAGTTCCTCACGCACATGCCCGCGTACGTTGCGAGCGGTTATCGCGATACGGATCTCCACGACGCGATCGTGCGCGCGGGTTTTCCCCCGGATCGCCTCCAACCGGGGGCGCTCGCGTCGCTGTGGGACGCGCACTATTCGACCGTTCCGCCATTCTACGCTGACGTTACGCCCTTCATGTTCGTGGGCGTGCTCGACCCCGGCGCGGCACCGCTCGCGACGCTCGCGGATCGCGCGGCCTATACGCCCAGCATCGCGGCGGAGCGCGAGATCGAAAGCATCGCGCACTCTGGTCGCATCGAACGGCCGCTCGTCGGGATCGCGGGCGACGCCGACGTCTTCATCACCCCGCAGCATAATTTCGATCCGTACGTTGCCGCCGTCGCCGGTGCGGGTCGCGGCGATCGCTATTGGCCCTTTGAGGTTGCCGGCGGAACGCACGTCGATCCGTTCGCTGCGTTCGGTTGGAATCTGCGAGCGCAGCTCCCATTCGCGCGGCGCGCGTTCGATCTGCTCGTCGGAATCGTGGAACGCGACGAGCGGCCCGCCGGTGCCGGCCGTACGCGACGCGTTACCTCGCCGGACGAGATGTAACGTCGCGCTCGGCGATCTCTCGCTCGATCATCGCGACGTAACTCGCGTAGCGCGATGCCGCGATCGCGCCCGCCTCGACCGCCGCGCGAATGGAACATCCCGGTTCGGAATGATGCGTGCAATCCCCGAACCGGCACGTCTGCAACAGCGGCGCGAACTCGACGAAACCGAGTGCGATCTGCGCGGGCGTGCAACCGCGTAGTTCGAACTCGCCGACGCCGGGACTATCGATGAGAAAACCGCCGCCGGCGAAGCGATGGAGCCGGCCCGAGGTCGTCGTTTGCTTTCCGCGGCCGATCTTGCTCACGTCGCCGACGTCCGCTTCGCCGCCGAGCGCCGCGAAGAGCGAACTCTTGCCGACGCCGGACTGCCCGATCAAAAGCGTTTGACGGCCCGCGAGTATATCGCGGACCGCCGGAACGCCCGTGCCGCTTTTCGGATTGATCGCGATCGCCGTGTAGCCGATCGCGGCATACCGTTCGAGCGTCGACGCGACGTCGATCGGCGCATCCGCAAGATCGGGTTTGGTGAAGAAGATGCGCGCGCCGATATCGTGGATTTCCGCGAATGCGAGAAGTTCGTCGATCATCGCGAAGTGCAACGACGGCCGCGCGAATGCCGCGACGATCGCGATGCCGTCGACGTTCGCCGCCATCGTCTTCGTGCGACCGCGCGCGGTCGTGCGCTCGAGCGAGAAGGTGCGCGGCTCGCGGCGCTCGATCACGACGCGTTCGGCATCGAGTGGGCGCGCGACGACGAGATCGCCCGGCACGAGCATCCGCCGATCGAGACTCTTGCGCAGCGATGCGAGAAGAACCGCGTCTTCGTCTTCGAAGGCGATCCACGCCGCATTGCGGCCGACGCTGACGACGCGCGCGAGCCGTTCGCCGTTCGGGCGCGCATGAGTCATCCGTTCGAACGTGTAAAGATTCGGGAACCTCGGAGCCGCAAGGACGCCTCTTGAAACAGTTCGCCAGCGTACGGTTCGCGGACGTGCTTGCCGCAAGCGAGCGCGCTGCTGCGACGCGCACGTTACGTTCGGCCGGGGCGACCGCGACATCCTGGAACGAGGCCGCCGGGCGGACCTATGCGCTCGTCGAGCTCGCCGTGCCGGACGCGCGCACGCGCACGATCGCGGCCTTCCCCGACGCACGCGTCAGCGCGCCGCCGGATGTCGTCTTGCGGGTCACGCCGGACCTCCCGCGTCGCCTTCCCGCGCTGATCTCGACGTTCGGCGGCGCGGGCCGGCCCGTCGGCGTCGTGGCGAGCGCAGCCGAAACGAACGCACTCGTCGTCGAGGTCGACGTGCGAACGACGCCGCTCGCAACGATCGTCGCGCTCGTCGACGTCGAGACGGGTGCACGCGCGCGACGCATCGAGCCGGTCCTACCGCTCGACGACGATACGCTCGCATCGTTCGCCGGAGACGTTCTCGGCGAGCCGTCGCTCGATGCCACGCGTCTTCTCGAGCCCTACGTCGAGGCGATCCTCGAGAAGGGCCGCGCGTGAATCTTCCGTTCTCCCTGCCGACCTCGCTACCGGACGTTCCGTTCGGCATCAGCGACCTGGTCGACATCGTCGCGACCACGCTCTTGATTTACTATCTGCTCGTTCTTATTCGCGGCACGCGCGCGGTGCCGATTCTTCTCGGCATCGCCGTCCTCGCGGGCCTCCTTGGGCTCGCCAACGTCTTCCATTTGCTCGTGCTCGCGACCGTGCTGCAATTCGCCCTCGTCGGCACGGCCGTGACGGTGCCGATCGTCTTTCAGCCCGAGCTTCGGCGGCTACTCGAGCAGCTGGGGCGTGGCGGGCTCATCGCGCGGCGCGAAGGCGTCGAAGACGCGCACACGCTCGAAGAAGCGGTGACCGTGCTCGCGCAAGCCGCGATCATCCTCTCGCGCAATCGCGTCGGCGCGCTCGTCGCGATCGAGGGTGCGACGGGGCTGCGCGAATTCGTCGAAAGCGGCACGCGGCTCGATGCCCGACTCTCCGTCGAACTATTGCTCTCCATCTTCACGCGGTTCTCTCCGCTTCACGACGGCGCGGCCGTCGTACGCGGCAACGAGATCGAAGCGGCCGGATGTTTCTTGCCGCTTTCCGACAACGTGCTCACCGAGAGTCATCTCGGAACGCGGCACCGCGCGGCGATCGGTCTTTCGGAGCAGACGGATGCGGTCGTCCTCGTGATATCGGAGCAGACCGGCGCGATCTCGATCGCGCGCACCGGCAAGCTCTCGCGCGAGCTCGGCGACGAAGCGCGTTTGCGCAGCGTCCTGCTCTCGTGCTGTCGCGCGTCGCGCGGAAGCCGCCCGCAGAGCCCCACGTCGCTGCGCAGCCGCATCTCGCGTCGCTTCGGCGGCCGCAACCGCGCGTCCCGAGAAAACTACGCTCCGCGTGCTTGATCGACTCCGCAATAATTTAGGACTGAAAGTGTTGTCGCTCGCGATCGCGATCGCCGGCTGGGCGTACCTTCGGCTCACACCGAATCCCGTCATCGCCGCGCATTTCGTTCAGACGTTGACCGTTCCGATCTCGACGACCGGTCTGCCGGGCGACGAAGTCGCACGCGTCGCCGACAAACAGGCCGTGGTCGTGATCGACGTCCCGCGCAGCGGCGTTGCCGTCGAACCGCGAGAAGTGCGAGCCGTACTCGACCTCTCGGGGCGTGGCCCCGGGTTCTACAACGTACCGCTCGCCGTGATCGCGCCGAAATTTTCGATCAAGTCTCTTTCGCCCGCATCCGTGACGCTCGATGTGGAACGGATCGAGGAACGCACCGTTCCCGTCGCGCTTCACTACAGCGGGAACCTCCACGGCAACGTGGTCGTCTCCGACGCGCGCATCCAACCGGCGACCGCGACCCTTCGCGCGGCCACGAGCGATCTCGCGAACGTCGCGAGCGTACGTGTCGACGTCCCGTTGCCGAGCGAACCCGCGACGTTGGATGCGATGCTGCGACCGGTCGCAACCGACGAACATGGCGCCGAGATCGCCGCCGTCTCCGTCGCACCGAACCTCGTCCGCGTCCGCGCGGCATTCGTCGCCGCGAAGAAAAGTCTATGAGCCTCTTCGGAACCGACGGCGTCCGCGGCGTCGCAAACGCCGATCTGACCCCGGAACTCGCGTTTCGCATCGGGCGCGCCGGTGCCGCGATCCTGTGCGAAGGTGCGGAACGCGAACGGCCGATCCTGATCGGTCGCGATACGCGTCTCTCGGGAACGATGCTCGAAGCGGCCGTCGCGGCAGGCATCGCATCGACGGGGCGCGATGCCGTGGCCCTCGACGTCGTGCCGACACCGGGCGTCGCGCGCGTCACGTCGCTGCTTCACGCTGCAGCCGGCGTGATGATCAGCGCATCGCACAATCCGATCGAAGACAACGGTATCAAGTTTTTCGGCCACGACGGATTCAAACTCAGCGACGAACAGGAAGCGGCGATCGAGGCCGCGATCGCGAGCGCGGATGCGTTCCCGCGGCCGACGCACGGTGACGTGGGGATCGTGCGGCGACATCCCGAGCTCGCCGTCCGCTATGTCGACGATCTCGTCGCGAACGGTGCGGATCTCTCCGCGCTCACGATCGTCGTCGACGCCGCGTTCGGCGCGGCCTACGCGATGGGGCCGCGCGCGCTGCGTGACCTCGGTGCGACGGTCGAAGCGATCAACGCGGAAGACGATGGCACGCGCATCAACGTTGCCTGCGGGTCGACCGATCTCGGAGCGCTCGCGGCGCGCGTGCGCGCGCGTGCGCTGGAGCATCCGAACGAACACGTGCTCGGCGTCGCCTTCGATGGAGACGCCGATCGCGCGCTCTTCGTCGACGAGACGGGCGCCGTCGTCGACGGCGATCGCGTGATGCTCGTCCTCGCCCGCGATAAGAAACGGCGCGGCGAACTCGCGAACGATACGGTCGTCGGCACCGTCATGAGCAACATCGGGCTCGAGCGTGCCCTGCGAGACGAGGGCATCGCACTCGAGCGCGCGGCGGTCGGCGACCGTTACGTGCTCGCCTCCATGCGCGCGAGTGGCCATCGTTTCGGCGGCGAGCAATCCGGACACGTGATCGACCTCGAACGCAATACGACGGGAGATGGGCCCGGTACCGCAATCGCCCTGTTCTCGGTCGTCGCGCGGAGCGGGTCGACGTTACGCGAGCTCGCGTCGGCGCTGCGCGTCGCGCCGCAGATCCTCGTGAACGTGCGCACGCCAAACAAGGCGGTGCTCGGCGCCGCCGCCGTGGTTGCGGCGATCGAGCGAGCGGAGCGCGAACTCGGCACCGGCGGACGCATCCTCGTGCGTCCCTCCGGCACGGAACCGCTCATCCGCGTGATGATCGAAGGCGACGACCGCGCGCGCATCGATGCGCTCGCTCACGACGTCGCAGAATCGGTCCGCAGCGCCGCGCAGTAAGCGCGTCGCATTTTTCAAGGCGGAACCCGTCGCCTCGTGGGCGCATTTTATGCCGCATGATCCGTTCACGTATCGACGCTTCCACACGCGTTGCAGCCCTTTTCGTTTTCATTGTCCTCAGCATCGCGGTTATCGGGACGTCGCGTCCGCTCGCAGCGCAGCCGACCGGCGTGATGCACGTGGCGCTCGACGCATCGCAAGCGTCGCGAAAGATCTTTCACGTGGCGGTTACGATGCCGGCCGCGCCGGGCGCCTTCACGTTCGTGTATCCGCAATGGATCCCGGGATATCACGGTCCCGTCGGACCGATCGAAGATGTTGTCGACATGCACGTGCTCGCGAACGGAAAGACGCTCGAGTGGCGGCGCGACCTCGTCGACATGTATGCGGTGCACACGACGGTCCCCGCAGGCGCGGCGAGCATCGAGGTCGACTTCGACCTCGTCGGCGCGGACTCGAAGAACGGGCAGAATCCTCCGCTCAGCACCTCGCAACTCGCAATCATCGAGTACAGTGGATTCGTCGTCTACCCGCAGGGTGCGACCGCCGAAGGAACGCCCGTCGATGCGAGCGTGACGCTTCCACACGGCTGGACGTTCGGGACGGCACTGCCCGTCGCATCGCAGAGCGGCGACACCGTCGTGTTCAAACGTGCCTCGCTCTACACGCTCGTCGACTCGCCCATCGTGACCGGCGCGCACGAGAAAGCGTTCCCGCTCGGCGGCAATCAGGAGCTTGACGTTTCCGCGGAGAGCGACGCGGCACTCGCCCTCGCGCCGAGTTTCCTAACGGGCATGAAGCATCTCGTAGAAGAAGGTCCGGCGCTCTACGGCGGCCGGCACTATCGCGACTATCATTTTCTTCTCACGCTGAGCGATCCGATCGGCTACGAGGGCATCGAGCATCACGAATCGAGCGACGATCGCGCTCCGGAAAAATATGGCAAGGATACGAAGGTTTATCGCCCATCCGCCGACCTCTTACCGCACGAGTATTCACATTCGTGGAACGGAAAGTATCGACGGCCGGCCGATCTCGCGGTTCCCGATTATCAGGCACCGGAGAAGACGGATCTCTTGTGGGTGTACGAAGGCCTCAATCAATACAACGGTGAGAAGCTCGCGACGCGCGCGCGCATCTCGTCGTTCGACGACGAACTCGATCGTCTCGCGATGACGGCGGCCGCGATGGATATGCAGAGCGGCCGCGATTGGCGGCCGATCCGCGACACGGCCGACGGCGCGCCGTTCCTGTACGTGGCGCCGAATAATTTCTACGAGCAGCGCCGCAGCGCGGGCGACTTCTACTCAGAGGGCGACCTCATCTGGCTCGATGCCGACGTGACGATTCGCCGCTTGACGCACGACGCGAAATCGCTCGACGACTTCTGCAAGCTCTGGGGCGACGGCAACGACACGACGTCCGTTCCGAAGGTTCATCCGTACGTCGAAGCCGACGTGATCGCGCTCCTCAACAAGGTCGTACCGTACGATTGGGCGGGTTTCTTCCAGCACCGCATCGATGAGATCCGGCCGAGCGCACCGCTCGACGGCATTACGAACGGCGGATATAAACTCGTGTACACGGATACACCCTCCGCGATCGAGTCGCTTAGCGACGATAACGGCCACGAGCTCGACACGCTCTACTCGTTCGGGGCGACGTTCTCGCTTGCTGGCGACGACGGCTCCGGCGACGAGGGTACGATCGGCAATATCCTCACGAGGTCGCCCGCGTTCCAGGCGGGTCTCGCACCGGGAATGCGCGTGATCGCGGTCGATGGGCGCAAGTGGTCGGAAGACGCGTTCCGCGACGCGCTCGCCGCGCACAAGGGTGGCCACGAGCCGATGCATCTCATCGTCGAGAACGTCGACCGCTTCTTTGACGTCGACGTGCCCGTCTACACGGGGGAACGCTACCCACACTTGGTGCGCGACCCCGCAGTTCCCGACGAGCTCGCGAAAGTCTATGCGCCGAAAACGTTCGTCGCCCCACCCGAAGCACCCGAGACGCCCGAGCCATAAGAGCGCCGGCGCACGTTAAGAACGTCGGCGCACGTTTGGCCGAACGTCCAACGAAAGCGTGCAGGACACCGTTTCCGCATATCCAACGGTCGAGTCTCTGGTCGTAACTCGCGTTGCGCACCAGAGCGAGTATCGCACTCGATGGTTTTCCCATTCTCAACGTCAAAATCGCCGAATCCGGACGTCGTTCCGGAACGGGGGACTCCCTCGGTGGGGTGAATGCGCCGGTCGGCGCTAGGGCTGCCTCTCTGCCCGAACCCGTCAACTAACCTCGTAGGCGTTGAAAGAGGATCCGTGTTTCGACCGTTTGGAACGGCCTTATCGGCCGTCGCTCTCGCCGGTGCTCTCGCAGGCGCCGCTGATGCTGAGACGACGGGAATCGCGCCGCCGGCCCCCGTCGTCGATACCGTGTCGGCGTCGGCGTCGACCGCCGAGCAGGGCGATCCGTCGGTAGCGCAGCCGGCGCAGAACGCGTTCACCATCTCGGCGCGCGTTCGCGCGGAACTCACATCGCTTCAGGCAGCGGCGGACTCCCCTACCCCCGATGCCGACTTGCAGATGTGGGGCGCGGCCCCGGCTTCTCACGAGCACGCGTCCGCCTCGCGCCAGGATGCGATCCGGCGGTTCGCGAGCGGCATCATCAGCCGCACGTCGTCGCTCGCCAAGAGCCTGACGCGCGTCGCGATGCGCTTTATCGGAACGCCGTACGTGTTCGGCGGAACGTCGCCGTCGGGCTTCGATTGCTCGGGCTACACGCAGCACGTGTTCGCGATGCTCGGCATCTCGCTGCCGCGCACGGCCGACGCGCAATACTATGCGGGCC
>Ga0116229_10000885_pt1 | contig 44188 bp, 28 predicted proteins | sample S1TSphgellanicum_3_FD_87313 | JGI IMG/M metagenome (GOLD analysis project Ga0116229, IMG submission 87313) | Host-associated microbial communities from peat moss isolated from Minnesota, USA - S1T2_Fc - Sphagnum magellanicum MG | ecosystem: Host-associated > Plants > Peat moss > Unclassified...
CTTGCAGCCGGCACCTACACCCTGTTGCCCGCCTATTACGCGCTGCTGCCGGGCGGCTATCGTGTCGAGCTCACCAAAGGCACGGTTCAGGCCGACACCGCCGTGGCACTCGGCAATTTCAGTGTCGCCGCACCGGTCATCACCTCGATTGCCAATACCGGCATTGGCGGCCAGCCGCCGGTCGCCGCCATCTTCACCAGCGGCACCAATGTCAGGCAGCTCTCGCAATACGACGAAGAGAGCTACAACAGCTTCGAGGCCCAGACCGGCACCCAGTTCGGTGCGCCGCGCCCCGCCTTGCCGCAGGATGCCAAGACCCTGCTGTTGAATTTTACCGCGCCGACACGGCCCGTAACCACCACCGCGCTGAGCTTCGCGCCGTCTTCCCTGCTCGCTGCCCCCGATTCCGCCCAGGGTGGCTACGGCCTGACGGTGGAGATCACCAGCCAGTCCGGCATCGACGTGCTGGGTGCGGGCGATCGGGACAGTCACGACGATGTCGCGCTCAGCGCCGCCGTGCTTTCCGCTCTCGATATCCCCCGCCTGGTCCTCGGCGGCACCATCACCATACCGCCGTCTTTGCCGAACGAAGCGCAGGTTACCGGCATCGCGCCCTCGGTCACCATCGCGGCCGGGGCTGATCTCAGCGCCGGCGACGTGATGATCACCACCAGCAGTGCCGGCACGATCGACATCGCCAAACACGCGACGATCGACACCATCGGCGCTGGCGGCACCGCCTATGATCTCGGCCAGGGTTTCTATTTCACCGATGGCAGTTTCAACCCCACGCCCATTCTGGACGTCTCGAATGGCCAGGATGTTTTTCTCCCGCCCAACGGCACCGCCAGCGGCGTCATCACCGTGGGCGACCACGCCTCGCTTCTGGCCGGCGGCAGCCTCGGCTTCATCGCCCCCGCCGGCACCGCGGTTACCATCGGCGATGCCGATCTGGGCGGCAAATATGTCTCGATCGCGGTGGCCGACATCAATATCGGCCAGGCCTCACCGACACTGAAAGGCGAACTGCCAGGTGGCCTCGATCTCTCGGTGCCAACCCTCAACGCGCTGCTCGCTGGCAATGCCGCCCTCGGCGTGCCCGCTGCCAGCCAGCTGACACTGACCGCCACGAGCGAGGTGAACATCCTCGGCAGCGTCTCGCTCGATACCGCGAACACCGCCCTGGTGCTCAACACGCCCGCCATTTACGGCTACGGATCGGCGCATGACGCCGCCAGCATTTCCGCGGCTTCCTTCACCTGGAGCGGCGTTGCCATCGAGCAGGCCTCCCAGCTGACCGGCGAGACCTCCGTCACTGCCCCGCCAGGCGGCCAGATCGCCGGCAGCGAGAGCCATGTCAGCGGCAGCCTGACCATCGATGCCGGCACCATCACCCTCGGCACCGGCCCGCAGACCCAGCCGCAGGCCGATCTGACACTCGCCCGTGTGCTCGTTGGATTCGACAACGTCACCCTTGACGCCACTCACGAGATCACTGCGAACAACCAGAGCAGCCTCACCGTGTTTGCCAGGCAGGCCACCTATGGCGTGCCAGGAAAGGGCGGCAACCTTACGCTCTCCGCGCCGCTGATCACCACCGATGCCGCCGCCGTGCTGGGTGTGACGGCTGGCGGTTCGCTCACGCTGGGGTCCGCCACTGCCCCTGCCAGCACCGCCAGCGTGACCACGCTTGGCGGCGAGATCGATCTCACCGCGGGCGCCATCGCGATCGACACCGCCATCGGTCTGCCGGCCGGGCGGCTGAGCCTGACCGCGCAAAACGACATCGTATTCGGTGCGGCCACCCATATCGATCTGGCCGGACGCAGCACGGCCTTGTTCGACCAGACCGCCAATAGCAACGGCGGCACTCTGCTGGCCGAAAGTACCGCAGGCAACATCACCCAGGATTCGGGTGCGGTGATCGACGTCTCGTCCCCCGCGGCCAGTGCTGGCGCCGTCAGTTTCAGCGCCCTGTCGGGCACCGTCGCCCTTGGTGGTACGCTGGAGGGCAGTGCCGCGCTTGCGGCGCAATCGGGCAGTTTTTCGGTCATCGCCGGCACCATGGCCAATTTCGACCCGCTCAACGCCACCCTGGATGCTGGCGGCTTTTTTGCCGCGCGCGATTTCGAAATTGCCACCGGCGACATCACCATCGACGGCACGGTTCGGGCAAAGAACATTTCGGTGGCCGCCGATAGCGGCAGCATCGACGTCACCGGCACGCTCGATGCCTCCGGCAGCGGTCCTGGCACCATTACGCTCGCGGCCGGCGAGAACCTGATTTTGGGCGCGGGCGCCCGCATCGACGCGCACGCCACCACCACCGCAACCGACAGCTACGGCGAGCCGATCGACGCCGAGAACCGCGCGCAAGTCACGCTCACCGCCGTCTCTGGCGTGCTCGCTCTGCAGGGCGGCGCCATCGATGTTAGCTACCCAGGCGAAAACACCACGGATGTGCTGCACCCCAATGGCAACCCGCAGGGCCAGGTGGTGTTCAACGTGCCGCGCCTGGATGCCACCGGCGCTTCCGGCACGCAGGCCGGCAAGACCTACGGCGATATCGGGCTCTCGGTCACCGGGACGCCCGACATCACCGGCGCCGCCAGCATCGCGCTCTACGCCAACGCCACCTACACGCCGAAGGACAAGAACGGCACCGTTGAGCAAGGCGGGAAGGGCGAGGATGTTACGCCCGGCGCGGTGACGATCGCAAAGATCGGCGCCGACAACACCACATTCATGGCCGCTTTCGCCGGACTCGGCGCCGGCAGGCTCGGCGGGCTGACCGCCTATGGCAGCCTGTTCCATGTGCGCCCGGGCGTGATCATCCAAAGCACCGCGAAGACCGGCGGCGACCTGACCATCAGCGGCGATCTGGATTTTTCCGGTCTGCGCTATCAGTCCGGCAATGGCTACGGCACCGCGCAGACCGGCGTGATCGGCTCCGGCGAGCCTGGCTCGATTACGTTCCGCGCCGCCAACCAGCTGATTGTCAATGGCAGTATCAGCGATGGTTTCGCGCCACCGCCCGATACCAAGGCCAAGAATTATATCTCCGCCGATGCCGGCTGGGTGTTCATTTCGGACCAATACGCCTCCAGCCCGCTCGCAGCCGATGTGATCCTGCCCTCCAGCCTGACCGTCATCACCAAGGCGCATGGCAAAACGACGATCGCCCACCAGGTGGCGCTGGGCGCCGGCACCACCTTCGACACCACGCGTGCGATCTCGCTGAACTACGACATCATCGTTCAGCCCGCCTCGATCAATGCGAATGTCGTCATTCCCTTCGCGGTGAAGCTGGGGGCGCGATCGAGTGCCATTCCGGCCGGCGGCTGGGTGGCGACGGCGCCGATCACCGGCACGTCCGGCAATGTGATCTACGCCAAGGGCGATCTGATCCCCGCCGGCACCACTCTGGCGCGCGGCGATGTGCTGGGCGCGGGCAGCATGCTGCCGTTCCAGATCAAGGCGGCGGATAACACCGATATTCCCGCCGGCACGAGCCTGGATATCTTCACCGGACCGCTGACGCTGAACAAGACCACGGGATTGCTGCCAGTCGATGCGCTGGTGCCGGCAAACACGGTGCCGATCTTCCTCGACGCCCTGGGCAACCCGATCAACAAGCTGGAATTGCGGCCGGTGGAGACCATCGACGGCAACAAGGTGCAAGGCGCGATCTACCCGCTGGCCGCCCTGCTGCCGGCCGGCTCGCTCTCCTGGGATATGAGCCTGGTCGCCGGTGCCAATCTTGCCGCCGCCAACACCCAGGCCCTGCTGCCCAAATCCGTGCTGAACGGCGGCGCGCTGGCACCGCCGGCGAACACCGCCAACCAGGCCCCAGGCAGCCTGATCCTCGACGACCAGCACGATTTTGCGCCCACCACGTTGGCGCAGACCGATTCGCCGGCCTTCAGCGTGATCCGCACCGGCACCGGCAACCTGTCCCTTGAGGCAGGCGGCGATTTCGACCAGAGCTCCCTCTACGGCATCTACACCGCCGGCACACAGACCAGCCTCGGCTCGGCCGCCGCCGATGCGCCTTACCAGACCGCGCGCAACGATGCGGGCGGCAGCCGAAAAAACATCCTGCCTGGCAGCTCCGCCAAGATCGCGGTGTATAACCGGATCATCGACAGCACCTATCAGGCGTATTACCCGAATGATGGCGGCAATGTTCTGCTGCGCGCCCAGGGCAACCTGACTGGCGACATACTGGGCGTGGACAGCAGCGGCTCCTCCCGCGCGCTCCCGTCCGACGCCGTCGGCAACTGGCTGTGGCGGCAGGGGGGGAGCGGGCTTGGCCAGCTTGGCGCCTGGTGGATCAATTTCGGCACCTTGGCGCAGACCAATTCCCCCGTGCCCAGCGTGCAGCTTACCGGCTTCCAGGGCATCGGCGCGCTGGGCGGCGGCAATGTGACGGTGATTGCCGGCGGCGATGCGGGCGAGTCCACCGATCGTGCCGGCCAGACCGGCGTGCAGCGTGGCGAGGGCATCATCGTGGCGATTGGCGGCACCGGACGGGTGCTCTCCGATGGTGCTCTGGTCACGACCGGCGGCGGCACCGAGACCGTGCAGATCGGCGGCACGCTCAATCCGCTGGACGCCACTGCCGGCAGCGGCGATGCGCTGAACGGCGATTTCATCAATCTGCGCGGCAATATCTCGATCACCGCCGGCGCGATCGGCACCATACAGACCCTGTATACCACCGCCGGCGGCAACGCGAACGACCCGCGTTCGCTCGATCCCTTCACGCCGGACTACAACACCAGCCAGAATATCGTGACCTCCTTGGGTGGCCCGAACGTGCTGCCGGGCGATGCCACCGTCGATATCTCGACGATGCGCGATCTGGTGCTGGGCGGCGCCGGCGATCCTGGCCGGGTGCTGGAGCAAAGCACCACCTTCGTCCCTGGCTCGGCGCTGGACGGTGTGAAAACGGGGGGCAAACCGACCACCGGCGGTGATACCGGGTTCAGTTTATGGACGTCGGATACCTCGATCAGCCTGTTCTCGGCCGGCGGCAACGTTACCCCTACCACCCAGCCCATCTCGCAGCTCGATCTTTCCGGCACGCTCGATCTGAACGACAACGCCACCGATTTCCGCTTCGTGTTCCCGGCCAATCTCTTCGTCACCGCCGCCACCGGCAGCATCGTCTATGGGGCGCAGAACAATGCGACGAATCCGGGAGAGGCGCTGGAAACCGCGCCCTCCGCCACTGGCGAAGTCTCGTTTCTGGCCGGCACCTCGATCTATGCCAATGGTTTCCCCATCGACATGTCCGGCGCTTCCACCAGCTTGCTCTCCACACCTTTCGATCCTGCCTATACGCTGACCACCGCCACCCGCTCCCCGGCCGTGGTTACGGATATTCTTGCCGGCGGCGGCACCGATCAGAGCCCGCTCGCCCTGTTTGCTCTGGAAGCCGACACCCCGACCGCCGATCTGCATGCGGCGGACCCGGCGCCGGCGCGCTTTTATGCGGCTGGCGGCGACATCGTGAACCTGATCAGCGGTGAGACCATCACCTACGCCGCCGGTAACGACGAGGCATTGTCGCAATGGGTTCTGGCCGCCAAGCCGGTGCGCATTCTTGCCTCGAACGATATCGTCAGCAGCGGCACACGGCCGGATGTCGCCCAGCAAGGCATTCAGCAGAACCAGGCGAACCTGCCGCAATATCTGCAAGGGGCGACCGCCAGCGGCGATGTGTTCCTCAACATGAACGCGCAATCGATCTCGGTTGTCTCCGCCGGGCGCGATATTCTGAGCGGTTATTTCTATGTCGGCGGCCCTGGCCTGCTGGAGGTTGATGCCGGGCGCAATCTGTTCCAGGGCGCCTATGCGGCGGCTGGCACGCAAGTGCTCGATTTCGGCGCCATACGCAGCCTCGGCGCGCTGCTGGCCGGCAGCCCCGCCAATTCCGGTGACGGGGCCAGCCTGGCGGTGTTGGCGGGCATTGCCGGCGCCACCGATGACAGCGCCTTCGCCAATCTCTACTTCAACCCGGCCAACCAGGCCGATCTCGCTCTGCCGCTCACCAGCCCCGCCAATGCCGGCAAGGTGCAGCAGACTTACGCCGCCCAGCTCGCCGCCTGGCTTGCCGCCAATTATCCCACGCTCAGCCAGTCCGGCGGCGCGCTGGCCGCCTTCGACACGCTGCCGGCGACCGACCAGGCGATTTTCGTCCGCGACGTTTTCTTTCAGGAGCTTCTGGCCAGCGGCAGGCAATATAACGACCCCAGCAGCCGCTTCTTCGGCAGCTACACGCGTGGCCGGACCGCGATCGACACGCTGTTCCCCTCACCCGCCAGTGCGGGCAGACCGCTTGGCGTGCCAGTGGGATATAGCGGCGACATCACCATGCTGAGCGGGCCGGTGGCGAACCTGGCCGCGGGCGGCACCACACTTACCTATGACGGCGGCATCGCCACCGAGGATGGCGGCACCATCCAGGTGCTGGACCCGGGCGGCCAGGTGGTGCTGGGCACGGCTGGCGGCCCGGCCCCAGGTGCCGGTTCCGGCATTATCGGCAACGGGCCGGGCGATATCGACATCTACGCCAATGACAGCGTGTTGCTGGGCAAAAGCCGGATTTTCACCACCGGCGGCGGCAACATCCTGGTCTGGTCGAGCCAGGGCGACATCAATGCCGGCATCGGTGCGCGCACCACCATTGTCTACGATCCGCCGCTGATTTCCTATGACGCGACCGGCGGCCAGACCGTAACCGCGCCGGCGCCCACCAACGGCGCGGGTATCGCCACCTTGCAGCCAGTGGCGGGCGTCGCTGCCGGCGATGTCGATCTGATCGCGCCGCAGGGCACGATCGATGCCGGCGAGGCAGGCATACGCGTTTCCGGCAACCTCAACATCGCGGCGGCGCATTATGCCAATACCGCCAATATCAGTGTCGGCGGCAAAACCACGGGCAACACGTCCGCACCCACTGTGAGCATCGGCGCCATAGCCGCGGCCAGTGCCGCTTCAGGGGCGGCCACAAACACGGCCCAGTCGACCGCCAACCAAGGCCAGACCAACGAGCAACCCTCGCTGATCGACGTTGAGGTTATTGGGGTTGCGGACACTAACTGATCCGCGCGCAGTGGCTGAACGCCGCGGCAAGGCGTGCTTGCTTGAACAGATTATGCGGCGACCCCGATCAGGCACGCCTATTCGGCCGGTTTTTTTATCATCGCCCGCGCCATCGCCATCGGCGCAGGCGGCAGTCTGAGGATCGATCCGGCGCCAACGGGCGCGCGGTTCCTGTGGATGATTCCCTGCGCCGGCGCGGGTGGACGTGGCTCTTGACGCCCGGGCGGCAAGCTGCCGAACTTACCGACGAGGCGTATCACGACGTGTCGCCAACGGCGGTGTGGTAAAACGTTTCGCTTTGCCGCCCTGAATCGTCGGCCAGCCTTGGAGTTTGAATGAAGATCACCACGCTCATTGAGCTCAGCACCATTCAGGCCATTCCGGCCGATAGCCGTCATGGTACCTTCAGTTATCTTTTCACCATCTGGTTTGGCTGCAATATGAGCCTGCTGACGGTGATCACCGGTGCGCTGGCGACCACCACCTTCGGCCTGGGTTTTGTCTCTTCCTGCTGCGGCATCGTTTTGGGGCTGCTGGTTGGCACCGTGTTCATGGCGCTGCATTCCGCCCAGGGGCCGCAGCTTGGCCTGGCGCAGATTGTGCAAAGCCGTGGCCAGTTCGGCGCTGTTGGCGCCTTGCTTGTTTGTGCCACCGTTATCCTGATGTATGTCGGATTCATCGCATCCAACCTCGTGCTCGGCGCGCAATCGATCCATTCCGAGATCAGCCTCATTGGCATCGATACCGGCATCGTGGTGCTCGGCATCGCCGGTGTGGCCATTGCGGTGTTCGGGTATGATCTGATCCACGCCTCCGGCCGCGCGGCGACGGTGGCGACCGGGCTGGGTTTGCTGGGCATGGCGGTTCTTCTGCTCGCCGGCGGCTTGCCAAAAACCTTTCTCAGCGCGGGTGTTTTTACCTGGCCGAATTTCGTCGGCACTTTCTCTCTGGCAGCTTTATGGGCCCTGTCCTATGCGCCCTATGTTTCGGATTATAGCCGATACATGCCGAAAGACACCGGCGCCGTGCCCGCCTTCTGGGCCACCTATCTGGGCAATCTGTTCGGATCGGCACTGCCGATGGTGCTGGGCGCGGCACTGGGGATTTCGCTCGGCGCCGGCAGCGATCTGGTGGCCGGGTTCACCCGCCTTGCCGGCCACGCGGCCTTGCCGGTGATACTCCTGTTCAGCATCGGCCTGATATGTGGCACGGCGATGAATCTCTATTCCTGCGTGCTGGCCATCCTCACCGTTATCCAGACCTGTACGCGGCGTTTCTCGCCAGGCCCGGTGTCGCGCGCTTGCGTCTGCGTGCTGATTTTTCTGGTCGCCAGCACCGCGGCGATCCGGGGGCAGCAGAGTTTTCTCAGCTCCTATATGGATTTTCTCTATATTCTGCTGTATTTGCTGGTGCCGTGGACGGCGATCAACCTGATCGACTATTATCTGGTGCAGCACGGCGCCTACGACATAGCCTCCCTCACGCGGCAAGATGGCGGAATATATGGGCGCATCCAGTGGCGGGCGGTTTTGTGTTATGTTGCGGGTTTTGTCATCGAAATCCCGTTCATGTCGCAAAGCCTGTATACCGGCCCGGTCGCCAAATTGCTGAACGGGGCGGATATATCCTGGGTGGTATGCCTGGGTGTGATTGGGCCCGTCTATTACTTCGCGAGCGTAGGGAGGCCCGCGCGCTTATTGAGGCGCGTGCAATCCTAGGATATTGGCGAGCGGCTCGAGCCAGCTTTGATAATGACGCCAGTTCTGCAGCGACTCGCGAAAAATCGGGCGCCGCACCTGTTCGGAGCTGGCAGTGCGAACGGCGCGTGCGTTTTCGAAGAAGCGCAGGCAGGCTTCCTCGAATGAAAGGCCGCATGCGGCCAGCAGCAGCTTGGTTTGCTCCGGCGTGTTTTCGACCATGGCTTCGTAATGCACCCGATATATCAGGCCTGGCAGCACCGCATCGAAATGCGCCATCAGGGCAAGATAATCGTTGTAATAGCGGCCAAGTTCAACGAGATCGTAACTGTAATGCTGGCCTTTGGCAAAATGCTGCTTGAAGGCGGAGAAACATGCCGCCATGGGATGGCGCCTGGCGTCGATGATCTTCGCCCGCGGCAGGATCAGGTGGATCAGCCCGACATGCACAAAGTTATTCGGCATCTTGTCGATAAAAATCGGCTTCCGCGTTTGCCGGTAGATGCGTGTGCGATCCAGGTAGCGCGCGCCAAGCTCCTTGAAATCACCCGGGCCGATATCGGCCAATATGTCAGGGTAGGCGGCATCCTGTCCTCGCCCGAGCTCGTGCGATAGGCGGGCGAGTTCCGGCAGCTCCATCGTGCCTTCCACCAGGCTGTGGCTGGCAAGGATCTGTTCGAGCAGGGTAGAGCCGGAACGCGGCAAGCCCACGATGAAGATTGGTGCTTCATCCTGGCAGCCAAGCCCGGCGCGGTCATCGAAGAAGCTCTTCGTCATCAGCCTGCGCGTGCGATCCATCTGCGCCGTGGTGCGATCGGCATCGTAGCTGATCTCGCGCCGGCGAATGCGTGCGCCTTCCGCATAATGATACCAGGATTGCTGATAGTCGCCGCGCAGTTCAAACCGGTGGCCCAGCGTGTAATGCAGATGAAAACGGTCCTCCGCGGCAAGCGTGGTGCGGCCGAGATGGGCGCGCACCAGCTCTTCCTCATCGCTGGAGAGAACATCGGATTTCATGTTGGCGAGGCTCCAATAGGCCTCGCCCATCGAAGGGGCCTGCGCCAGCGCCTGGCGATAGGCCTTCATGCTATCGTCGCGCCGCCCGACCGTTTTCAGCGCATGGCCGTAACTGAGCCAGATTTTCGGCTGGTTCGGGAAATCCTCCAAAAGATGCCGGTAGAGGTCGATGGAGGCATCATAGGCACCGACCATGGCAAGGCAGGCAGCCAGCAGAGCGCGATAGGCAGGGTTGCCGGCATCCTGCGCGCGGAGCTGCACCAGATGCGGGATGGCCTCAGCGGCTCTGTTCTGCCTGAACAGCACCAGCGCCAGATTATGCCTGGCAAGGTTGAAACCGGGATAGAGTTTCAGGCATGTTTCGAGCAGCGCCTGCGCATCCGCGTCGCGGCCAAGCCGCGTTCCGGCCTCCGCGAGCATGCGCAAGGCGGCAATATCGGTTGGATAAAGTGCCAGATGCGCGCGAAGGCGTTTCTCTGCCTCGGTCAGATCGCCCGCCACCAGCGCCTTAGCGGCATGCATCAGCGCGGGATCGTTCACCGCCGATTCAACGTGGCTTGCATAGGCGGCAGCCGCGCCCGCCGCATCGCCATCGGCCGCGAGCAAATCCCCCAGATGCCGCCACCCGCCGACAAGGCCTGGCTTCAATGCCAGGGCATGGCGCAGCGACGCGATCGCCGGCCTTATCTCGCCACGCTCGGCCTGGGTGAGCGCCCATTCGACATGCACGGAAGCCGCACGCGGCTGACCGGCCGCCAACCGGCCAAGAATATCGGCCGCGTCGTCCAATTTTCCCTGCTGCCGGCAGGCGCGGGCGAGAACCAGCAGCGCCTCCGGATGCCCTGGCACGGCGCGCAGAATCTCCGCTGCCTGACGCTCGGCGAGAGCCGGCGGCAGCAGACGGGCATGGGCCAGCGCCTCGGCGAGGGATCCATCTGTCATGCAGGCATCACACCAAAAACCAGCTAAAAAGTCTGGCTTAGCCTGAAACCTGCCGTCAATGGCTGGATCGGCACCACATACACCGTCTGGCACACGCCGACGGTGCATGCCACGAAGCGGTTCTGCTGGCCATGATCATCGAATGCGTTCTTTACGAACAGCGAGAATGACAGATGGTTCTTGCTGACCCCCGCCGAAAGATCGGCACTGCCATAGGCCGGCATGCTGCCGAGCGCGATCTTGTCGGAGGCACGCAGGCCCACCTGGGTGCGTGTCTGATACACTCCGGAAGCCTGCACGAAGCCATCCCAACTGAACAGATCGAAGGTGTAGCGCGCGGTGATATTGCCCTTGAATGCGGGGGTATAGGGCAATTGCGTGCCGGAGGGCGCTTGCGCCGCCGCGGCCGTGCAGCTTGTTGCAAGCTCATTCGTCACCGGGTTGGTGCCGCAGAAATTGGCGGTGAGTTTAGCGTCCGTCAGCGTCGTGCCGCCTGAGAAGGTGAGCGCGTCGGTCGCACGGACGACCGATTCGAATTCCGCGCCCTTGATATTGGCCGAAGGCGCGTTCTCGATGATGGTCAGGCTGTTTGGCCCCAGAAACGAGAACTGGAACTGGCTCCAATCCTCATCATACAAGGCAGCGTTGAAGCGTAGGCGCTGATCCAGCCAGCTGGATTTGAAACCAAGCTCGTAATTGGTGAGCGAATCCGCCTGATAGCCACCGAAATTCGCGTTGCGGTTCACACCGCCCGGACGATAGCCGGTGGAATAGGTGAAATAGACCAGCTTGTCGGCATCGATCTTGTAAGTGGCATTGATCTTGTGTGTCTCGCCGCTGCCGGAAACGGTCTTGTTCAGATCGACGCAGGGCGCTTCATCGAAGGTGAGGCCCGGCTTGCAATATTGGCCGGTCGATCCCTCGCCGGAGCCAAACCCGGTCAACGCATCATAGCCTTCGCTGAAACCGAAGAACCCCACGAGCGAGTTCCTGTACCAGTAAGGCCGCACCCCGCCGGTCAGGGTAAAATTCGGTAGCACATCGTAGGCAAGCTCGCCGAATATGGCTTCGTCGCGATCGGTGCGCAATTGGTCGGTCAGCCAGATCGTGTTCGGCCAGCCCGGAACCGCCAAAGCCGGCGAAAAGCCTTGTATCTGGTAATCCTGCAGAATCCGGTGCTGCTGCACCTCCTGGAACCCGCCGATAATAAAACGCAGCCGGTCGGTGGAGGGCGAGGCCAGGCGAAGCTCGTTGCTCTCCTTGGTGAAATGATCCTTGCCCTGTATCTCCTGCAAAGGATGTGGCAAAGGCTGGCCGTTGGCACCTTGCCAATTGGCGCCGGACCCATACAACCCGTCGTAATAAATCGAGTAATCGGTATAATCGGATTGTGTCACCACGTCGCGGACGAAGAACCCGCCGGCATAGGTCAGATCGAAATTGCCTATTTTGCCCTGCACGGTTACCCCGCTCTGTATCCACTTGTCGTGGTCGGTGTCCGGCTGAAACTGCTGCACCTTCAGATAGCCTTCCGAGGGTGCGTAGAAGAATGTGCCGTTGGCCCGCTGATCCTGGAACATCGTCGAGGGCGTGATCGTCCAATCGTCGGGCAGTTCCACACGCAGCGCCGCACGCCCGCCAACCGTATCGTAAGGGTTGAAATCGTTTTTCACGAACTGGCTGTTATTGATCGTGCCCACCGCCGGACCGTATAACGCGGTGGCGGTGGCAAAGCTGCGCGTGCCTGGAATATTGTCGATATAGCCTGCATCATGCTCGTCGAAGCCGACAAGCCGAATGGCGATGTGGTCGGTAATGGGAACATTGACGAACCCCTCGATGATGCCGCCCTTGCCGCCGTGGTCGACCACATTGCCTTGCACATCATAGCCCGCCGCGAATTTGGCAGGATTGGGCTGGTTGGAAATCACCCGCAGCGTTCCGGCTTCAGAGCTGGCGCCGAACAAGGTGCCTTGCGGGCCAGGCAGGGCCTCGATGCGGGCAGTGTCGTAGATATGGATATCGAGGTTGCCGCCGATGGTCGTTGTCGGAAACTCGTCGAAATAGGTTCCCACTGTCGGCAACGGACCGGAATGGTTGGCGTTGTCGCCGCTGGAGACGCCGCGCATATAGATGGTGGTGTCGTTTGGCCCCGCTGTCTGGGTGGTGACGCTGGGCAGATATTTGATGTAATCCTGGAATTCGTTCACCTGCAGCTGCGCCAGCTTGCGGTTATCCAGCACCTCCACGCTCATCGGCACCTTCTGCTGCGATTCGGAGCGCTTCTGTGCGGTAACGATCACCTCCTCGATGCCATGCGCCGGCGCCGTTTGCGCCCGTGCCGGCAGCCAGGCCGCCTGTGCCACCGCTATCGCCAGCACGCTGGCGCCGCACAACCCGTTTCGCATAGCTATCGTGTCCCCCCGAAGCCCAGAGTCGGCCATGCAATGCCCGTACCGCAGAACAGTCAAGGCTCGGGAGCAACGCCTGGTCCGGTTCCGCTGCTACCGGGCGGACATCACTTTCAGCATCTCGTAGCCATACTGGCCTGCCTCGTCGAATGCTTGCGTCAGCACCCGTTCATCCCTGGCATGGGCGCGCGAATCCTCGATGAAAATGGTCGAGGAGAGATAGCTCGGCACCCCGGCCAGGCGCGCATATACCGAGTCCGAGGCGCCCGCTGCCATCTCCGGCACAATCACGCTGCCCGGCCACACACGGTCGGCTGCCAGCTTGTAGCGCGCGAGAATCGCCGGCGTCGGCGGCGTTTCCGGGCTCGGATCGATCGGGCCATCGACGGTGATTGCCAGTTTCGGGTCGCCAACGACACGCTGCAATATTGCCAGAATCTGCTCTGGCGTGTCGCCCGGCAGGAGCCTGCATTGAATGGTGGCATGCGCGCGGTTGGGCAGCGCGCTTTCCCCTTGCCCGCCTTGCATCATCGTCGCCACACAGGTGGTGTGCAGAAGCGCGTTCCATTGCGGATCATGGCTGAGCCGTGAGGCCGCCGCCAAATTGGCTGTCTGGCCCGAGACAGCGCGCATGTCGGCGCTCTCCTGCCCGCTGCGCAGTTTGGCCACAGCGGCAAAATACGCCCGCGTCGTTGCCGTCAGCCGCACCGGGAAGGTGAATTGCGCCAGTTTCTGCAACGCCGCGCTCATCTCATAGATCGCGTTATCGGGCCGTGGCAGCGAGCTATGGCCGCCGCGATTGGCGGTGGAAAATTCATAGGTGGCGTAAAGCTTCTCGCTGGTTTCGACGCCGATGAAAATGCGCTTCCCATCGCGTATTTCGCCGCCTTCATCATCCACGTTCAATACCAGATCGGCATCCACCAGATCCCGGTGTTTGGCGAACAGCCATTGCACGCCATCCGCATCGCCGCCGGCCTCTTCATCGGCGGTGAATGCAGCAATGATGTCCCGGTCGGGCACAAAACCTTCCTGCTTCAGCCGGATCATCGCCGTCAGCAGAACCGCGTCCTCGCCCTTCATATCCTCGGTTCCGCGCCCGTAAAAATAGCCGTCGCGCTCTACAAGCTTGAACGGGTCGGAACTCCAGGCCTTCGCATCCACCTCAACCACGTCGAGATGGCCGATGAACAGGATTGGCTTGCCATGGCCGCTGCCGTGCAGGCGTATCACCACATTGCCTTTGGTCGGATGTTCCGCTGGTGCAAGCACCCGCATATCGGCGGGCGCGAAACCCGCCTTTAATGCGATACGCTGCACTGCCTCGGCCGCACCGAGCGAGCCCTTGGCATGGGTGGAATCGATGCTGATCAATTGCGCCAAAATATCGCGCGCCATCGCCTTGTAGGCAGGCGGAGGCTGCTTGCCAGGCGTCAACGCCGCCGCCGGGCCGCCCAGCACCACCGCAAGTGACGCCATCATACATCTGCGCGCAAACGACATTCTCACCTGCATTCTCTTGAAAAGACCGGGATCCTTGAAATACCAACGGTCCACCGATCGGTATCCTACACGGAAAGCAAGAATCTTGCCGCGGATGAACGCGGATAAGATGCGGCACGTGCAGATACACCACATCGCTACGCGCTAGCCATCGCTACCGGCTGGGAGCGGCATCATCTGCAGAAGGGCTTGGCCAGCGCGGATGGTGCTGCCCTGCTTTATGCCCGGGCACACCGAGAAACCTTCCGATGTCAGCACAATGATCGTGGAGCCATGTTCGAACCATCCCATTTCCGCGCCTTTTCGCAACGCGGCATGGCAGGCGGCGCTCCAGCGCGTCTTGCGCGCTGGCCCTGCCGGCATGTCGATAAAACCCAGCCGGATGCCGGCGACGAGAACCGCCGCGACCGGCACCAGGGTCACCGCACGGCCGGTGGCGGCAAGCTGGGTTCGGATGACGGCGCGCTCATTGCGGCAGTAAAGCCGCTGCACGCGGCGCAGGGTTGGCGGATTGACGTTCCAGACGTCGCCGAAAATATGGGTAACGGCGGTGACCACGCAATCATGGGGGGCATGGAAGCGATGATACATCGCCGCCGTCAGACGCAAGGTGACATAGGTGCCGCCGGCCAGGGCCAGGGCATGCGCCTCATCGTCCAGCAGGTCGCCAAGCCGGTAGCAGAAGCCCTTGACCTGCAACAGCCTGCCGTCGGTGATGTTCCCATAGGTGCCGACGATGGCGTCGCAGGGAGACGCCAGGATGGCCGGGTCGGCGACGAAGGGCCGCGCCCCTTCCCGCAGCTGGCGGGTGAAGCAGGCATGCAGGCTGCTGAACCGGGTTTCAGCGGCGTCGCTCAGATCGAGATCGGAGAATAGCCGCCATAGCCTCAACGACACATCGCGCACCAGCGGCTGCTCGATTCGTGCGAACCAGCCGATGAAGCTGGTTACCAGGCGCCGGGGAAAGGCGTTGGTTAGCAGGAAATTCACACGATCGGAGCCGGCAAGGCGGGCTATGACGGCGCGAATCATCGGCATCTGGCCGGATGTGCACGCAAGGAAGCGGGATGAACGCGGCCATTTGGAGTTTCGCATGGGGTGCCGTGGCGCTCGGCGCAGTGGGCAACAAGGCCAGAACGCGGCTGGCGCTCTCGCGCGCCAAATACCGCTCGCTGGCTGGGCATGCGCGCATGTCGCGCCGCGTTGCCTCGCTGATTCCCTATTACGCGTTCGGTGAAGACCGGTTCTTCGGTTGCGACGGCGCGCCGGCAGCCGTGCAGGCGCGCCGTCGGGAAGGCTTTTTGCGCCTGGCGGCGGCGTTCGGGCAAAAATTCACCCGCACCAATGCGCTGACGGCGCAGGCCAAGGATGCGGTTTCCGACCTGCAGTTCACCAGCGCCTATCGCGTGCCGTTCCAGTTCAGCCGTTTCGTGCAAAAGCATCTCCCGGTGGGGTCCTTCCTCGCCGCGTCGTCGGGGGTGACGGTCACCGATCTCGATGGCAACATGTTCTACGACCTGACGGGCTCTTACGGTGTCAACCTGTTCGGGCATGATTTCTACAAAGCCTGCATAGACCGCGGGGCGGCGCGAGTGCGCGAGCTGGGCCCCGTGCTGGGATCCTATCACCCCGTTGTGGCCGAGAATGTGGCGCGGCTGCGGGCGCTTTCGGGGCTCGATGAAATTTCCTTCCACATGTCCGGCACCGAGGCGGTGATGCAGGCGGTGCGGCTGGCGCGTTATCACACCGGGCGCTCGCATGTGGTGCGGTTCTGCGGCGCCTATCATGGCTGGTGGGGCGATGTGCAGCCCGGCATCGGCAACCCGGTGCCGGCACGGCAAACCTATACGCTGGCTGAAATGTCGCATCGCACGCTGCATGTGCTGCGGCATCGGCGCGATATCGCCTGCGTGCTGGTGAACCCGCTTCAGGCTTTGCACCCGAATGCCGGCGCGCCATCGGATTCCACGCTTGTCGATAGCGGCAGGCATGCCTGCTTCGATCGCGCCGCCTATACCGCCTGGCTGCAGCAATTGCGGGAGGTGTGCGACGCGCGCGACATTGTGCTGATTTTCGACGAGGTTTTTGTGGGCTTCCGGCTGGCGCGGCGCGGCGCGGCCGAATATTTCGGCGTGCAGCCCGATCTTGTCACCTATGGGAAATCCCTGGGCGGCGGGCTGCCGGTGGGCGTGCTGTGCGGCCGCGCCGCGTTGATGAAGCGCTACCGCGATGACCGGCCGGTGGATATCTGTTTTGCCCGCGGAACTTTCAACGCCCATCCCTATGTTATGGGCGCGATGGCGGCGTTTCTTGACCATCTGGAAACGCCGGAGGTGAGCGCAATGTATATGTCGCTCGACCGGGTTTGGCAGGATCGCGCCGCGCAGCTTAACCAGCTTCTTGCCGCCGCCGCGCTGCCCGTGCAAGTGGCGGCACTCTCCTCGATCTGGACCGTGGTCTATACCGAACCGTCCCGCTATAACTGGATGCTGCAATATTATCTTCGCCAAGCGGGCATCGCCCTGAGCTGGGTGGGCACCGGGCGGTTGATATTCAGCCTGGATTTCACCGACGCGGATTTCGAGGCGGTGGCTGGGCGCTTCGTGCAGGCATGCACCGACATGCAGGCGGATGGGTGGTGGTGGAACGGCGGTGCCACCAATAAGGCAATCCGTCGAAGCGTGCTCGGTGAAACAGTCCGGGCGGCCTGGCGGCAGCGTTAAAGCAGTAGCGCCCCGACCGGATTCATTCACGGACGAGATTTGAACATCGCGCCCTGCGTTGCCCGTAACACGCTTGGCTGCGACAGGTGGCACGAGCCGGCCAGGCAGTCTCGATGACGGGAGGCACTAGGGCGGGATGCGATCTGATCGAATCGTTGTCGCGTGTCGCATCCCGCTCTCGTCCTTTGTTTTGGCGAGCATGTTCATCCGGCAGCTGACCGCATAGTGCCGGATCATGCTCTAGACCGATTCGCCGACCTCGCTGAATTCCACGGCGGCCCGGCGCCGGCGGAACAGGGCCCTGGGCGCATTGCGATACAACATGATGTCGTGGAACGGATCGGTGATGATCTTGGTAGCCCAAACCAGGCCTGTTTGCGTATCCTTGATGATGAATAGCTGAATCGTGCGGAACAGAAGGCCGCCCACGCCGATTACGAGCCAGAGATTGCCGACATGGCGCGCGAACGCAATGACAGTCGGCGGCTTCTCGCACAGGCCGAACAAGGTGGGGCTTACCACCAGTATAAGAGGGGATAGCGCCCAAATGGCCATCAGGATGACCTTGCGGCGCAAATTATACCCTACCTTGATCTCCTCCTTGAAGTCGTGGCTGGCGTCGTTCTCCACATCGTAGTCTTTCGGTTCGAAAAAGAAGTGGCCGATCTGCCGGCTGGTCATGGAAATCACCCAGGCCAGCAATGCGGCGTAGGCGGGGTCTTCGAACAGCACGCCATAGGCAATCACAAAACAGGTCGCGCTCACCAGGTGAAGCGACTGGTTGACCAGGCTATGATGATAATAGCGGTGATCGTCCCAGCGCTGTACGGCGAGAAGGTCCAGAAAGCTGCTCAATGCATTCCCCTCACGATTGGAACGGTTGCCGAGCATGGCTCAGCTGCACTCGACCGAGGTTACCGGCAGTGACGCCGGCTCGGCTTCGGGCGGAGCCGGCAGACGCCGGAACCGGATGAGTGAAAAATGTCCCAGCGGCGGCAATGGCCGGTGTTCCAGCAGCTGGACACCGGGCGTTTTCTGCGCCCAGCTTTCGAAGCGCGACCATGCGAACTCGGTGCGCCAACCGAGTCTGCTGGTCACCGGCATCAGCCATTTTTCGATCGATCCGCGGAGGCCGGTTTCCGCGCCAATGCGGCTGGTGATGACGATTTCGCCGCCAGGGCGGACCACCCGAACGAATTCATCAAGCGCCTTTTCCGGGTGCGGTACCGCGGTCACCACATACTGCGCGACGACGACATCGAAGGACTCGTTGGCGAAATCCAGATTCTCGGCATCGCCGACAGCTATGCTCTCGACATGGCTCAGACGCTGTTGCCGGACGCGCTGGCGTGCCTTGTCGAGCATCGGCTCGGATATGTCGATGCCAACGACGCGGGTGGCGCGGCTGTAGCTCGGCAGCGACAGGCCGGTGCCAACCCCGACCTCGAGTATGCGCCCGCCAATCCGCTCGGCGGCGGCGACCGCATCCAAGCGGCCACGGCGGAATACCGGGCCAAATACCATGTCATATATTGGCGCCCATCTTCCATAGGCTCTTGCAACCTGCTCACGCTCCACCGCTACTGATATCCTTGGCCAAGAGTGCGAATCAGCGATGTTCGCGTGGCCCCTGCGTTAGCAAAGTTTGGCCAAGGAGTAGCGTTACCGTTTTCGGGCAAAAATATGACATATCGGCGTCATCGTTGAAGGCGGAAGCGGGGGCTTGCCCGCTATCGCGGCTGTTGTCTCAGCCGCCAGGCGTAGAGGGGGCCACCATCGCCTCGCTGGCATGCTCACCGAGCACCAGAGCACCTTGCGGCATATCTCCAAGAATGGTTGCCGGCATGCCTTCCAGAATGATCCGGCCAATCTGGTCGTAGCGCGCGGGCCGGCGCTGTTTCAGCCAGGCGGCGCCGATCAGGCCCAGCGCGATCACCAGCAGCGCGATCGGCGCCAGCCAGCGGGCGACGGCAAGTCCGCCGCCAACCACGTCGATATTGGCGATGCAGAGAAAAATAATGCCGGCCTGTGCCAGAAACGCCAGCGCCGGCGCCGCCAATGTGGTCCACCAGTGGAAATCCACCCGATGATGGCGCCAGAAATATACCATGATCGCCAATGACACGATGGCCTGCGCCGCGAGAATCAGCATTGTCCCCAGCACCGAGAGCAGGCCGTATACCTGCCCGTAGGCTTGCGCGTTCGGGTCGTTACTGCCGGCAAAAATGGCGAACAGCGCCAGCACCACCACGGCAACGCCGCCTTGCACCAACGAGGCCACATAAGGGCTTTTGTAAACCGCATGGGTCTTGCCCAAGGCGGCCGGCAGCACGCGCTCGCGCCCCAGCGCATAGAAATAGCGCGAAGCCGTGTTATGGAACGCCATGCCGCCGGCGAAGGTGGATGTCAGGATCAGGTAGCTCATCGCCACACTCACCCAGTTTCCGACCAGGGCAGTGGCGGGACCGAGGAAGAAATTCAGCCCGTCATTCTGTGCGCGACCCACCATGGCGGTGAAATCGCCATAAGCGGAAACCGACGCCCAGGCGGTGATGGTGTAGAGAATTCCGAGAACGGTGACCGAGATATAGAGCGACAGCGGCACGATGCGTTTGGGGTCGTGGCTTTCCTCGCCGTAATTCGGCGCCATTTCGAACCCGATCCATGACCAGAACGCAAAGAACAGCCCAATCCCTGCCGCGCCCGCCGCCAACTGGCCGTGCGCGGGAAAACCATGGAAAGCCGCCACCGGGTTCAATGAGGCCAACGCCACATGGGTGCCGCCGGAGCGGGCAAAAATGCCGATGTCGAACGCCAGCAGAACGATCACTTCGGCGACCAGCGCGGCACCCAGAATAAGCGTGGAAAGCTTGAGGTCGAAATAGGTGAGTGCGGCAATCACCAGCACCATGCCGGCCGCAAGCAACGGCCACGGCACGTGCAGACCGGTGAGGGAGAAAATCTTGGCGTTGGCGAAATACGCAAACCCGCCTGCCATGGCTGGCTCGAACACGGAATAGGCCACCGCCGACCCGAACCCCATCGCCATGCCAAGCTGCCGCCCGAGGCCATGGCTGATAAACGCATAAAAACCACCGACCGCGGTGACTTTGCGCGACATCGCCGCATAGCCCACGGAAAACACCAGCAGAACCAGTGTGGCCACCAGGAAGCACGCGGGCGCGCCGAAGCCGGTGCCGTTGCCCACCGCAACCGGCACGTTCAGCAGCATCGCCGTCATCGGCGCCGCCCCGGTAAGGGTCAGGAACAGCACCCCGACCAGCCCGACCGCCTTGGGTTGCAGGCGGTTGGTATTGCCGTGCCCCGCCATGCCGAACCCGTTGCTGGGTGGTACGTCCATGTTTGTGATAGCGTGTGCCCTCCGGATGGCTGCATGAGCAACGGTTTTGAAGCAACATTTGCGCCGCAGCTTTGCCCGCCCCTCCTGTGATAATGCTCTCGCAGCAGGCGATGAAGGAACGCGCGGCGCATGCCGGATTTCACCCACAGGGTCGGCAGCCGGCTCTACCGGTTCCAGGATTTGAAGCAGGTTCTGGCCTGTGCCTCGCCGCATCGCTCGGGTGACGAACTGGCCGGCATTGCCGCCGAGTCGCAGGAACAGCGCGTCGCCGCCCGCCGCGTTCTGGCCGACCTGCCACTGACGTATTTCCTCAACGAAGCCGTCATCCCCTATGAAACCGACGAGGTGACGAGGCTGATCGTCGATGGCCATGACAGTATTGCGTTTGCACCCCTGGCCTCGCTCACGGTGGGGGCATTGCGCGACTATCTTCTGTCCTACGAGGCCGACACCGCCTGCCTCTCGCGCCTGGCACCTGGCCTGACGCCGGAGATGGTGGCCGCCGTCAGCAAAGTGATGCGCAATCAGGATCTGATCGCGGTGGCTGCGAAATGCCGTGTGGTCACCGCCTTCCGCACCACCATCGGCCTGCCCGGCCGCCTGGCCAGCCGCCTGCAACCCAACCACCCGACCGACGATCCGCTCGGCGTGCTCGCCTCCACCATCGACGGGCTGAGATTCGGCATCGGCGATGCGGTGATCGGCATCAACCCGGCCTCGGACAATCTCTCCGCCTGCCTCACTTTGCTCGATCTGCTGGATAATCTGCGGCAGCGTTATGATATCCCCACGCAATCCTGTGTGCTGTCGCATGTCACCACCAGCATCGCCGCGATCGAGCAAGGCGGGCCGGTCGATCTGGTTTTCCAGTCGATCGCCGGCACGCAAAAGGCCAATACGGGTTTTGGGATATCGCTCGCGCTGCTGGCTGAGGCACAGGCGGCTGCGGTTTCGCTGAACCGCGGCACGGCCGGGCAGAATGTGATGTATTTCGAAACCGGGCAGGGCAGCGCCTTGTCGGCCGACGCGCACCATGGCGTGGACCAGCAGACCATCGAGGTGCGTGCCTATGCCGTGGCGCGCGCGTTCAAGCCGTTGCTGGTCAATTCCGTGGTGGGCTTCATCGGCCCCGAATATCTGTATGATTCCAAGCAGATCATTCGCGCGGGGCTGGAAGATCATTTTTCCGGCAAGCTGCTCGGCCTGCCGATGGGGGTGGATGTGTGCTACACCAACCACGCCGAAGCCGATCAGGACGATATGGATAGCCTGATGACCCTGCTGGGGGTGGCCGGGGTGAATTTTTTGATCGGCGTGCCTGGGGCGGATGATGTGATGCTGAGCTATCAGAGCCTGGCCTATCACGACATACTCGGCTTGCGGCATGTGCTTGGGCTGCGTCCGGCGCCCGAATTCGAGCTGTGGCTGGAGAGGATGGGGATGCTGGACGATAAAGGCCGCGTGGCGCCGCTGCCGCTGGACGCGGCACCGATGCGCCGGCTGACCGGCGGATGACACGCTGCCGATGAACAACGACCCGCCGCGCAAACCGCCTGCCGAGACGGCGGCGCAGCTATGGGCGAGATTTCGTGCGGCGACGCCCGCGCGGATCGGCCTTGGCCGCAGCGGGGATGCAGTGTGCACCGGCGCATTGCTCGATTACCAGCTCGCGCACGCCCAGGCGCGCGACGCCATCAGCCGCGGGGTCGATTTTGCCGCCCTGGCGGCGCGGATCGGCCGGCCGACACGGCATGTGCATAGTCAGGCGGCCGACCGGCCGATGTTCATCCGCCGCCCCGATCTTGGCCGCCGTCTGGCGGCACCCAGCCGGGCGCAGCTCGCCGCGGACCGCAGTGACCCGCCCTGGGATGTGGCCTTCATCCTGGCCGATGGGCTATCCTCCGCCGCGATCGAGGATTACGCCGCCGCCATGCTGAACGCCGCCCTGCTTCAGGCGGAAGGCTTGCGTGTCGCGCCGATCATTCTGGCCGAGCAGGCGCGGGTGGCGCTGTCCGACGAGATTGGCGCCATTTTGAACGCGCGGCTCGCGGTCATGCTGATCGGCGAGCGCCCGGGCCTCTCGGTGCGAAACAGCCTGGGCATCTACATGACTTTCGACCCCGTTCCCGGCCGCACCGACGGCGAACGGAACTGCATCTCGAACATCCACGCCGACGGCCTGAGTATTGCGCGCGCCGCTGAAAAGCTGGGCTGGCTGATGGCCGAGTCGCGCCGGCTTCAGGCGACCGGCTTTTTCCTGAAGGAAGATGCCGGATCGAAGCCGCCGGCTCGGATAGCAGACAAGCCAGGCCTAGTATTTTCCGAGACGAATGGCTGACGAGTCCCTGGGTGATTATCCTATGCCGGTCTATCGATCAGAATGTGCCCCGCAGCCTGACACCGAATGTCGCCGGCGGTGCGATGAACGCCAGTTCAGTGCCGGTCTGCAGCGGCCCGCCAAAGGCGGTTGAGAGATAGCGCGTATCCGTGCAATTGAGGCACCACGCCTCCAGGGTCCAGCCATGGCTCAAGGAGCGCAGGCCGATGCTGGCGTTCAGCAGGGGAACGGTGGATTGCGTTGTATTGGTTACGGTATCGATGAATATTTTCGAGGTGACCTGGCCGCCGATGCTGCCTGTCAGCGCATAATGATCCGATAGGGGGTGATTCAGATTAAGGCTGATATCGCCCGCTTCTCTCGGCGCCTGGCTGAAGCGCCGGTTGCGCTGATTGGCCGCGATGACATCGGAGTCGCCGAAATTCGCTTCCGGCAGAAAAGTCGCTGACGCATTCAGCGTGATCTCATCGGTCAGCCTGGCCGTGTTCTCGATCTCGAGGCCGGCGACCTGGGCGGTGGGCACACTCACCACCTGGTAATTCAGGCCAAGAAATTGCGCCACTTGAAGGTCGGTGATCTTGTCGTAGAACAAGGCCACGTTCGTACGAACGCGCTGGTCGAAATATTCGGATTTCAGGCCGAGCTCGAATCCATCGATGAACTCTGGCTTGTAGGTCGGATTGAGTTCCACCGCGCCCGGCGTGATCGCGGGATTATTGGCAACACCGCCGCCCGCACTCCTGTCCAGGTTGATGCCGCCCGCCTTGAAACCACGGCTGTAAGAGGCGTAGGTCATGATCGCGGGCGTGATCTGATACTGCAACCCGACCGTGCCGCTGACCGCCCGGTTGACCGTTGTATCATTGAAAGCGGGGCCAGGCGCGGCACCCAGAACCTCGAAAGCCGCATGCGGGTCCGGATCGACATAGCCGTAATGGAACGAGCCGCGCTTGTCTTCGATGGAGTAGCGAATGCCGGCGAACGCGGTCAGTGATTTGCCGATATGGGCCGTCCAGTGCGTATAGCCGGCATAGGAATTGTCTTGCCCTTTGTAGATTTCATCGTCGTAGAGGCCGTAAGGCGCTTGCGCAAAGCCGGCTGGCAAGCCGAGCGGCGCCAGCAGAGCATCGAAAAACGCCTGAGCCTGGGTACCCCAGAAGATCTTGTAATCCGCATTGAGCTGTTCGTGGGCGAGATATATGCCGGCGACGTAGTCGAGCGAGGAAATCCAGCCATCGAAGCTGGTCTTGCCGTCATAGATGAATTCCTGTGACAGATCCGTGGTGTTGAATCTGTTATCGATGTTCACGATGTCGGCGGGGCTGAAATCCGCGTCATCGCCGTTCGGCGCCTTCTGGCTGATCAGCCAGGTGCGCAGTGCCGATATCGAGCGAAATGTGCCACCCCAAGGGGTGAACCAGTTCGACTGAAGAACGATACCGCGATCCCTTACCTGCTGATCGGGCTTGCCATTCTCCACATTCTCGAATTTGTAAGGGTTGGTCGGCTCCACGCCGATTCCGGCGGCGATGGCGAGGGCATCGATCAGCGGCTGAACCGGCCCGGGGCTCACCAGAACGGCGCCATAACAGCAATTCTCCCGCTCCACGGATACATCGGCGATCAGCTTGAACGTAAAGTCTTCGTTCGGCTTGTACTCGATCGTTGCTTTTATCGCCCGCGGATGGCTGCCGTCATAATTCTTGTGGGTCTGGTAGTTGGTGAAATACCCATCGAGGTCTGAGTAAAGACCGGCGATTCGTATCGCCACCTTGTCGCTGAGCGGGGCGTTCACCGTCAGGCGGGCATCCCTGGCGCCATAATTGCCGGCACCGATTTCATAGCTGCCGCCAAATCTGTTGAAGTCGGGCGAGGCGGATGTCAAAATAATGGCACCGGCCGTGGTGCTCTTGCCGAACAAGGTTCCCTGCGGGCCCTTCAGAAGTTGCAGGCTGTCGATATCGAGAAATTGCGTCAGTGCCTCACCCGACCTGTCGCGATAGACGCCATCAACGAACACGCCGACCGAGCCTTCAAAGGCACGCTGCTCGCCGACAGTGCCGATGCCGCGGATGATGATGTTGGCACTCTCGGCCGCATTGTTCTGCTGGGTGAACTTGATGCTCGGCGTGGCCCGTTCAAGGCCGGTGACGTTGGTGATATGCTGCTCCGCCAGTTGCCTGCCGGAAACGGCGGTGATTGCGATCGGTGTGGTTTGCAGCAACCTGCTCTTGCGCGTTGCCGTAACGACAATTTCTTCAAGCTTCCGGCTCGGCGCAGGTGCCGCGGATGGATCGGGCGATTGGGCCAAGGAAGGGCTGGGTACCAGCAGAGCGAGCGTGCAACCGGCCAATAACACGTCCAGAGCAGCGGATTTTCCAACCTTGCCGGCGCGGTGGCCAAAATTGTGGCCATGCGTTTGCTCACCGCCGACAGAACCGATCCGGCACCTGGTCGTCATCGCTTGCTCCCCTGGGTGACGCGGCATTGGCACCGCGTGTTTCTTTTTGAAAACGGCGGGGTGGAACCCGCCAGACTCTGGTGTGCACTACATCAAAACTAGTTTGCCGTGTCTAGTGTCTTAAGACTAATTTTGGCCGTAAAACGGACAGAATCCTTCGACACCCGGACCGTGGAACTGCGCGGTAAATGACGCAATGCGGGCGCGGATCAATTCAGCAGGCCAATGACCGAAATCGCGGCGATGCCGTTATAGGGAACACCGCCCAGATTATGCGTCAGGCCCAGGCTCGGAGACGGCAATTGCCGCTGGCCTGCACGCCCCTGAAGCTGAAGATAGATCTCATAGACCATGCGCAACCCGGATGCGCCAACCGGATGGCCGAAGCATTTCAGGCCGCCATCGATCTGGCACGGAATGGCGCCGGTCGAATCATATTTGCCATCCAGAATATCGCCCACGGCCTCCCCGTCCTGCGACAATCCAAGATCCTCCATGGTCACCAGTTCGGTGATGGAGAAGCAGTCATGCACTTCGATCATGCTCAGTTGCTGTCTCGGGCTTTCAATTCCCGCTTCGGCATAGGCGGTCTTTGCGGCGATTCGGGTATTGATTACGCGCGCGGCATCCCATTCATTGGTTGATAATTCGGCCCCGCTGCTGATCGACAATGCCAGCGCCTTGATGGTGACCACGTCTTTCTTTCCCAGCGCCCTGGCAATCTCCGGCGTGGTGACGATGGCGCAGGCCGCCCCGTCGCTCACCCCGCAACAGTCGAACAGGCCGAGCGGCTCGGCAATCAGTGGCGCATTCAGGATGGTTTCCATCCCAACCGCCTTGCGCAGATGCGCCTTGGGGTTTTTCACGCCGTTCTGGTGGCTTTTCCACGAGACATGGGCGATGGCGCGCTTCAGATCTTCCCTGCTGGTGCGGTATTTTGCACGATATCCCGCGGCTAGCTGCGCGAAGCCTGCGGGTGCTGAACCGTACGGCATCCATAAATCATTGAACGTTCCCTTGCGGCCACCGGGCAGACCGCCATAGCCAGTGTCCTTCAGCTTCTCCACGCCGATGGCGAGCGCGATATCAACCGCGCCGGATGCGACGGCATAGGCGGCGCCGCGCAACGCCTCGGTTCCCGTGGCGCACATGTTTTCCAGCTTCGTCACCGGTATGCCGCTCAGCCGCAAAGCCGTCGAAAGCGGGATGGCGGAGTTCTGCACGTTCACCTTCTCCACCCCCGCCCCATACCAGGCGGCTTCAATCTGGTGTTTTTCGATTCCCGCATCCGCCATCGCTTCGGTGAATGCTTCCACCGCCAGCGCCTCGGTGCCGACGTCCCAGCGTTCGCCAAATCGCGAGCAGCCCATGCCGATAATGGCAACCTTGTCCCGAATTCCGCTTGCCATTACCGAGTCTCCTTGCCGTCGAGCGGAACCGCTTTCCAGAAATACCGGGCGAAATCACGCATCTCGTCTCGCTCCTTGATTCGGAATACCATCCGAACGGCCGAACCCACATCCAGCGCGCGGCCATCGACGTCGACGAATTCCATCAAGACGCGGGCGCCGTTGTCGAATTGCACCAAGCCGAAATAGAAAGGCGGGCTTGGCGAATATTGCAGCCAGTCGGCGGTGTAGGTTGCAATCCTGGCTGGCGCATCCACCAGCCTCACCGGCTCGAACGTCACCTGCGCCTGGCATTTCACGCAGAGCGGGAATTGCGGAAACTGCACCTGGCCGCAGGCAGGGCAGCATCCGCCGATAAACGGCGTTATCTGGTGGTCGCTGCGATACTGCTCGGTCAGCGGCGTCTTTGCATCGGCCTCGGCCCGCGGGCCCCAATCATACGCCGCAAGCCCGGAGAACGCCGCGTAGCGTTGATAGGCCTCATCGGCAAACCGGTCCTCCACCGCGCCGGCCACGCCGCGCCGCCCGGTCGGCTGGGTGATCGCATCGGTTGCGCGGAAGAACAGGGCGTCGCAGCCCTGGCCGAATGCCAGGCTCAGGATGACATCGCCCGGCTGCGCACGCTCCAGAGCACTGCCGAGCATCAGCAAGGGGTGCGCGGCGCCAAGATCGCCCACCCTTGCCGCCAGACCGTCGATGACACAGTCCGGCGCTATCTTCAGGCAGGAGGCGATCAGCGCGCAGATGGACGGGTTGGCGGATGGGGGCGCCACGAATCTCACCTGAGTCAGGTCGATCCCGGTTTTGGCCGCCAGGGCATGGACTGTTTCAGGCACCAGCTTGGCGTAGCCCTGCTCGCGCACCCAGCGCTCTTCGCCGGTATAGTCGAATCCGTTCGAGGTGGTGCGGTAATGATCGACCAGATCGACACTGATCGAGGCAGCGCCGAGAAACGTGGCGATCACGCCGCTGTTGCCCAAGGTGACGGCGGCGGCGCCGGCACCGAAGGCCATTTCCTGCGCGCTGCCCATTTTGGCGCGCCGGAGGTCTGAAGCGATGATCATGCTGGGCGCCGCCGGCTGCGCGCCGCAGGCGCTCGCCACCGCGCTCAGCCCGGTACGCAATGATCCCGTATGGTCCTGGCAGATTGTGGATCTTGGCAGCCCCAGCGCACCGGCCACTACCACCGCATTGGCCCGATCCACGAAAGGCAGGGTGGTCGATGCCAGAACGATGCTGTGCGGCGCGGCGCCGGCGCCACTCTGGCAGTCTCTTGCAGCCTCCACCGCCATCGTGATGGCATCCTCGTCCCAGGATGCGAAAGCCCGCTCGCCTTTTCCCTGGGCGGCCAGGCCGGGCATTGCCCAGGCATGTGCGGCGGCAATCGCCTTGCGGCTGAGCCGCCGGCGCGGAATATAGGCGCCAAAACCGGTGATCCCGTAGCTCATGGAATAACCGGCTCGCTGGCGTTCATATGGGCATCGCGGCGGCTTGCAGTATCGGTCATTGTCTCGCACTCAATGGCTGGCAGCACGCGCCGATCGCGAACACAGCTGCCGTCGAGGCAAAGACGAACCGGGCCGGCGAAAGCCATACTGCGCGCCGGGACGTTGGTTAGAGCATCATCCGACCAAACGGGGTCACCCGTCGGATAAAGATGCTCGTCAAAACAAAGGGCTAGAGCATTTTCCGACCGGCTCCGCTCATCAACACGATCGGAAAATGCTCTAGATAAAAGCCAAGGGCGGTTTTCTGACGAACGGAAGGCTTTGCTCGACGTCAGGCCCGGGCGGCGAATTTCTCGCTGAGCACATGCTCCAGCAATTCGGATCCGCGCTGGCTGCGGGCGTGGTATGGGCCATAAAAACTCAAATGATGCAGCACAAGCCGATGGATAATCTCGTTTTCCTCTGCCTCGTCCGGGGTTGTGCCGGCAAGTGCGAGGAATTCCCAGCGAATCCAGCTCATCGACAGCATCAGGCTGTTCTCGGCAACCTGGGCGATCGTGTTGGGCGGCTTCGGCGCCGTCATCCGATGTGCCTGCACATAATATTCGTGGGTGGAGGCGAGTTGGTGCACCAATTCGTTCTGCAGTTTCAGCCACGGTATCTGCAAGGCGGGTGCGGTGCGCAGCACCACCTCGAGCGAGCCGAAGAAATACCGGTAGCGCCAGAGCACGCGCTGCTTGTGGATCTGCCAATCGACAAACCCCGCCACGCTCAACACCTCGGTCGGCCTGGCGAAGACCTCTCGCAGTTCGGCGTCCATCGCCCGGAAAGCGGCTTCCAGGAGCATCCCCTTGGAACGGTAATGATAATGCACGTTTCCGGGGCTGATGCCGAGTTCGGCGGATATCCTGTTGGTGGAGATGCTTGCCACGCCGAACTGGTTGAACAGGCGCATGGCGCAGTCGAGTATAACTTCCACCCGCTTGCGCTGCGGCTTCGGCTCCGTGTGCCGCGCGTTTTCAAGCTCGGCCGCCGCGTGTGCCACCGAGGCGTTGCGAAGAACGCGCGCAACCTCGAGTTCAGGCTCCGCTACCGGTTTGGGCCGTGGCAATGCCAATCTGTGGACCTTTGTGCCAAGAGTCTACGGTCAAGCCATACGCTCTACCTCGTTGAAAAGCCCAAGCCAATATATACCGAGCCGCCCGCCTACCGCAGGCGCAGCCAGCCATTGTTCAGCGCCAGCTTGTCGCGCTCCAGAATAGATGTACGGAACGTGATCAAGGCTCCATCCCGCCATATCTCGGTCTGCAGCGTTTCTCCGGGATAGACGGGGGAGGTAAACCGCGCTCCGCCCGCCTTTACGTCGGCGGGGTCGACACCTGCGGCCTCCAAGGCTGAGCGGATGGCGGTGCCGAAGGTGCACAGGCCGTGCAGGATGGGCTCGCGAAATCCGGCGGAAGCGGCCACCCCTGGATCGCAATGCAGCGGGTTGACATCACCGCTCAGGCGATAGATCAGGGCGGCCTGCCGCAGGGTCTTGATCGCCAGGCGGCTATCGGCCGCTCGTTCGGGCACGGGATGCGGCTTGGGGCTTTCGGTCACCGGGCCGCCAAACCCGCCATCCGCCCGGCAAAACAGGCTCGACCGCAGGGTCGCCGTCGGGGTGGCCTGACCGTCGATATACAGATCGCGCTGGGTCATTACGATCGCGCCGCGCCCGGCGCCCTTGTCGATCACCTCCGCCACGGAGGTCCGCCCGACAACCTCGCCTTGCGTGGGTAACGGCCGGTGCAGTTCGAAGCTCTGTTCGGCATGCAGCACGCGGGTATAGTCGATGCCGGTGCCGGGATCGGCTGCCCAGGAGACGCCTGTTGCCAGAACCACGGCCATGGATGGAAAAGCCTGCAGGCCGCGTTCATAGAGGAAACGCAGCTGCGCGGGATTGGCTGGCTCATTGCCAAACCCGAGGCCCAGCGCATAGAGGATGCAATCCTTGTGGCCGTAGCTCTGCGTCGCCTGTGGGATTTGCCATCCTTTCAGATGGGTATACTCGATCGCCATATCCGAGTCCGGCCTAGAGGTTGAGAATTTTGCGCGCGATCAGGATCTTCATGATCTCTGAGGTGCCGCCGGTAATCTTCACGACGCGCGCATCCAGATAGGCGCGCGCGATCGGGGTTTCCAACACGTAACCGGTGCCGCCGAATATCTGCAGGCAGCGATCCACTGTTTCCACCTGCAATTCGGTCAAATGCAGCTTTGCCGCGGCCGCCGCCACCGCATCGAGCCGGCCCGCCATCATCAGCCCGATACAGCGATCGGTGAGCGCCCGCCCCGCCATCACCTTGGCGGTGAGCTCTGCCAGCACGAACTGCGTGTTCTGAAATTCCGCCAGGTGCTTGCCGAACGCTTTGCGTTCCTGGGCATAGGCGGTGGTCCATTCCAGCACCGTTTCGCACACCGCGGCGCTGCGCACCGATTGCACCAGCCGCTCGCGCGCCAGCTTTTGCATCAGGATCGGGAAACCGGCATTTTCGCTGCCGAGCATGCTGGAGGCGGGTATGCGCATGTCATCGAAGAACAGCTCCGATGTATCCTGTGCGCGCAGGCCGATCTTGTTCAGCTTGCGTCCGCGGCGAAAGCCGGGGGTCTCGGCTTCAACCAGGAACAGGCTGATGCCGCGCGCGCCGGCGCCAGGGTCGGTCTTCACCGCCAGAATGAACAGATCGGCGATCTGGCCATTGGAAATCCAGGTCTTTTGGCCGTTGATCACGTAGCTGTCGCCGTCGCGCCGTGCATGGGTGCGGATGGCGGCAAGGTCACTGCCGGTATCTGGCTCGGACATCGCGATCGCGCCGATCGTCTCGGCGGTCACAAAACGCGGCAGCCAGCGGTGTTTTTGCGCTTCCGTGCCGTTCTGTTCGATATAGGGGGCTACATAATCGGAGGCGAGGAAGAAGCCCTGCGCGCCGCTGGCGCCGGATCGCGCAATCTCTTCCACCACCACAACATTATAGAGAAAATCCAGACCCGGACCGCCATATTTCTCCGCCACGTCGCAGCACAGCAGCCCGGCCGCGCCTGCCTTGCGCCACACCTGCCTGGGTAGCATGCCCTCCCGTTCCCACGCTTCATGGAAGGGCATGATTTCGGTTTCCAGAAACCGGCGCACGGAAAGCCGCGCCTGGTCATGCTCTGGCTGGAAAAGATCTCTCGGCAGCATGACGGCTCTCGCGCGGAAGGGGCGCATGTAAGACGGTCCGGGGCGGCTTGGGCCTTACCCGCATCATCGGCTGCGGATGGAGGCGACGCCGCTCGTCTTGGGAATGACACCGTTGCCGGGGCCGGCCGGGTCGAACAATGAAGGGACGAGGCAAGGCAATGGGCGTTCTGGACGGCAAGGTGGTTCTGGTGACCGGTGGCGGCAACGGGATCGGGCGTGAATGCGCGCTGCTGGCGGCCAAACACGGTGCGGCCGTTCTGGTGAACGATCTCGGCGGGTCGGTGAAGGGCGGCGATGCGGGGTCTTCTGGCCCGGCTGAAGCGGTTGCCGCGGAGATCCGCGCCTTGGGTGGTCGCGCCATCTCCAATTCGGACAGTATTACCGACTACGCCGCCGTGGAGGCGATGCGCGACGAGGCCTTGACCCAGTTCGGCGGGCTGCATGCGGTGATGAACCCGGCCGGGATCCTGCGCGACGGCATGTTCCACAAGATGGCGCCGGAAAACTGGCAGGCGGTGATCGATGTGCATCTGCACGGCGCGTTCAATGTCTGCCGCGCCACCATCGAGCATTTTCGTGAGCAGCAGGATGGCGCCTATGCGCTGTTCACCTCAACCTCCGGCCTGATCGGCAATATCGGCCAGGCCAATTACGCGGCGGCGAAGCTGGGTGTGCATGGGCTGGCGCATATCATCGCGATGGAGAACGCCACCAAGAACGTGCGCTCGAATGTCATAGCGCCCTTTGCCTGGACAAGGATGATCGCCACCATCCCGGTGACGGACGAAGCCTCGGCTCAGCGGGTTGAGCGGATCAGGACGCGCATGCGGGCGGACCAGGTGGCGCAACTCGCCGTGGCGCTCTGCGCGCCAGGTGCCGCCAACGTCACTGGCCAGATTTTCGCGGTGCGCGGCGACGAATTATTCCTGTTTTCCCAGCCGCGCCCGGTGCGCGGCATGGCACGCGAAGGCTGGACGCCGGAGACCATTCTGGAACATGCGTTTCCCGCTTTCCGCGCGAATTTCACCGGGCTGGAGCCGACCTCCGGCGTGTTCACGTGGGAGCCGGTGTAAGACGGACATCGGGTCTAGGACGTGCTGACGATGCCGAGCAGGCTTTGGGTGGGGGGCTTTGCCAGCAAGGGCCCTAGCTTCGGGCCGGCCGCCTTGGCATTTGCGCCCTGCATATGCGCGGCCAGCGCGGCCTGGTCGGTCCATATTTCATAGGTAAAGAACAGCCCGGGGGTTTTGGCGTCTTCCAGCAGCGTATAATGGCGGCAGCCGGGTTCTTTGCGCGAATTTGCCGCAAATGGCAGCATGATCGCCCGCAGCGCATCGGCGTGCTCGGGTTTCGTCTCGATTTCGGCAATCACCACCAAGGCGCCTGTATGGGCAGCGGCATCGGCCGCCTGGCTTGACGCAATCGCCAGTACCGAAGAAGCGGCGCAGGCGGCAAGCACGTGGCGGCGGTCGATGATAGGCGCGGTCATCACACTCTCCATCAAGGTGGCTCTTTGCCTTGAAGGACGGATGATCGGCGAGGGAGCCTTACCGTGCCCAACGCCACCGAAGACGGCATTACGGGCTCGCCCGGGATCATCCGTCTCAAGCTTGCAACGCATGGCCAGTGGGTGTGTGGTGAGTCGAGCAACGGATGCCGAAATTGCGTCGTCAGCACGGGCCATGAGCGAGCCTCCGTCGGCATCACCCGAAGGGTGTGGCGGCCAGCTTGTGTGCGTATCGGATATCATCGAGCGCCGTGCTGCCACCGATCCCGCCACGCCGGCCTTGGTGTTTGGCGGGCGTACATACAGCTTCGCCGAGCTGAACCAGCGGGCCGAGCGTGTCGCGGCCGCTTTGGCGCAGGATGGCGTGGGTCCCGGTGCCCGGGTGGCGCATTGCGCGCAGGCCAGCGAAATCTATTACGACTTCCTGTTCGGCACCGCCAAGACCCGCGCCGCCTTCGTGCCGCTGAACTGGCGGCTCAGCCTGCCTGAAATTATCGCCATCCTGAACGACAGCGAGGCGGACATCCTGTTTCTCGGCCCAGACTACGAAAGCTGGGCGCCGGCGCTGCGGCAAGCGTGCCCCTGGCTGGCGCGCATCGTTACCCTGGGCGGGGCGGCCGGCGGTGATATGGGCTACACGGCGTGGCTTGCAGCCGCACCGCCGGACCGGGTCGTAGCGGCCCCGTGCGCCGATGACGACGTGGTGCAGCTCTATACCAGCGGCACTACCGGCGCGCCGAAAGGCGTGGTGCTGACGAATGCCAATTATAGCGCCATCGTTCAGCGTGACGAAGACTCCGGATGGGACTGGACGCCCGCCGACCGCGTGCTGATGTGCATGCCGCTGTTCCATGTCGGCGGCGTCAATGGGGTGATGGTGGCCATCTGGTCGGGCGCCTGCGCGGTGCTCTCGGCGCGGGCCGATGTCGCAACCATTATCGACTATCTGGAGCGCTATCATATCACCGTCACTTTTTTGGCGCCCGCGGTGATTGCCGGCGTGGCGCGCGCGGTTGGCACGCCCACGCCAGCGCTCTCCGCGGTGCGGAAAATCTATTACGGTACCGCCCCGATATCGGAGACCGCGCTGCGGGACGCGCGCATTGCGTTCCGCGCCGGACTTGTGCAGAGCTACGGGCTGACCGAGACCGCTGGCGGCATGACATATCTCTCGCCTGCCGACCACGACCAGGGCGGCCCGCGCCTGCGCTCCTGCGGCAAGCCGAATGCCGGAACCGAGCTACGGATCGTGGGGCCTGACGGCAATTTTTTGCCGGTGGGCGAGTCGGGCGAAATCGTCATGCGCGGCCGCACCTTGATGAAAGCCTATTGGAAGCGCCCGGAAGAGACTGCCTCCGCCATGGCGGGTGGCTGGTTCCATACCGGCGATGTCGGCTATTTCGATGCCGACGGCTATTTGTATATTCATGACCGCCTGAAGGACATGATCGTGACCGGGGGTGAGAATGTGTATCCCACCGAGGTCGAAAACGTGCTGGTGAAGCACGAGGCTATTTTGGAGGCGACGGTGGTTGGCGTGCCGGATGCGCGCTGGGGCGAGGCGGTGAAGGCCGTGGTGGTGCTGAAGCCCGGGCATGACGCGGCGCCCGACGAGATCATTGCCTTCGCGCGCGCCCATCTTGCTGGCTACAAATTGCCGAAATCCATCGACTTTGTTGAGTCGGTGCCGCGCAACGCCCTCGGCAAGGTGCTCCGCCGCGAGGTGCGCAACCAGTACTGGGCAGGGCAAACGCGCCTGGTCAACTGACATCGAGACAGTAACGGCTTTTGCCTCCTTTTTAAAAAAGGCGCATCGGTCTCTCTGGTCTTTTGCCGAAAACACCCGCGACCCGTCTTGGTCCGGGCGGCGCGAGCCGGTGCCGGCCACGCCGCCGCATTTGCCACATCTTGACGCTACCCGGTGTTGACGACCCCAAAACGCCGTGTATGCTGCGTTTAGTATAAAGAGCCTAAAAACTTATTTGCTCATGGGGGAGCGTATGCAGGCTGATGTGGCGGAAGGGTCCGCGGCGGTGGCGTGGCGTTCGGGCGGCGATGCCGCGCGCAAACGTCAGATCGAAGCCTTGTATCGCCGCGAGCTTGCGCCGCTGTTGCGCCGTCTGCGCTATCTTGTGCAGAGTCCCGAAGATGCCGAGGAAATCGCCCAGCTGGCGTTCATGCGCATGGTCGAGGCGGGTGCTGCGATCGACGAGCTGAATTGCGAACATGCCTTCCTGGTCCGGGTGGCGCGCAACCTGGCCATCGACCACCTGCGGCGCGGCACGTTGAGCCAGCGCATCTTCAAATCGACCGATCTGGAAACCGCCGAACAGAGCGGCGAGTTCCTGCATCCTTTCGACGATGCCGAATCGGTGTATCACGACCGTGATATGCTGATGAAAATCGATCGCGCGCTCACCGCGCTGCCGCCGAAATGCCGCGCTGCCTTCATGATGAGTCGCGGCGAAGACAAGAGCCATGTCGAGATCGCCCAGATCATGGGGCTATCGGTGAGCATGGTGGAAAAATATATGCGCCGCGCGATGTCCCATATCCGCGACCATCTGGTGATAGAGCCATTGGCGGCCTGATGGGGTTGGAGATCTGAATGGCCTTCGAGACGGGCTGCCCGCATCTGCGTGTCGAGATGGACGCCGCCGTGGCGCGCATCATCCTGGACCGGCCGGAGGCCGGCAACGCGTTTTCCCCTGAGATGGTCGAAGCGTTCATCCAGGCGACCGCGGCGCTGGAGCGTGATGATACGGTGCGCTGTGTCGTTCTGCAGGCAAACGGCGATAATTTTGCCGCAGGCGGCGACGTGAAGGGCTTTTATGCCTCTCTGACCCAGAACCGTGAGGCGCATATCGCCGGCATGGAACGGCGCGTGGCCAACGGCAATGCGGCGGTGCATTGCCTGCGGCGCATGCGCAAACCGGTTTTGGCCAGTGTGCAGGGCGCGGTGGCCGGATATGGTTTGAGCATGTTCCTGGCAGCGGATTTAGCGATCGCGGCGGAAAGCGCCATATTCATCATGGCCTATCGGCATGTCGGGTTGACGCCGGATGGCGGTTCCAGCCATCTGTTGCCAAGGCTGATCGGTGAAAGACGGGCGATGGAAATGGCCCTGATGGGCAATCGCATTGCCGCGGCCAAAGCCCTGGAGTGGGGGATGGTGAACTGGGTTGTGCCCGCCGCCGAGTTGATCGCGCAGACCGACAAGATTGCCCAAGGTCTTGCCAACGGCCCAACCTATGCCTTGGGCCATACCAAAAGGCTGATCCGGCAGGCGCATGAGTCAAGCTGGGACCTTCAGGTCGCGCAGGAGAACGAGCAGATCGGCCATAGCGTTGCCACCTCCGACCATTTTGAAGGCGTTCAGGCCTTTGTCCAGAAGCGCCCAGCCAAATTCACCGGCAGCTGATGTCCTCGCTGGAAGCTGATTACGTCATTATCGGCGCCGGCTCGGCCGGCTGCGTTCTGGCCAATCGCCTTACGGCCGACGGCACAACGACGGTGCTGCTGCTGGAGGCTGGCGGCGATGACCGGCCCACGCATAATCCACGCCAGTTCATCACCAACATGATGATCCAGATTCCGGTCGGCTATACATCGACACGCAATAATCCAAAGGTGAACTGGCTTTACACCACCGAGCCGGATGCAGCCGGCCGGCGCTATCAATGGCCGCGCGGCAAGGTTCTCGGTGGGTCCTCGGCCATTAACGGTCTGCTCTATATTCGCGGCCAGCACGCGGATTACGATCTGTGGCGGCAATTGGGCTGCGATGGCTGGAGCTGGGACGATGTCAAACCCTATTTCATCCGCGCTGAAAACCAGGAGCGTGGTGCCGATTCGTTTCACGGTGTCGGCGGCCCGCTCAATGTCAGTGACATCGCCGAAACCCACGCGCTCTCCGATGCGGTGCTCGCAGCCTGCGGTGAGGCCGGCCTGCCGCATCGCGATCCGAACGGTGCCGAGCAGGAAGGTGCCAGCTATTATCAGCTTACTGTCAAGAATGGCCTACGCTGTTCGGCGGCTTCGGCCTATCTGCATCCGATTGGTCGGCGGCCCAATCTGCGCGTGGAAACCGGCGCCTTCGCCGCGCGCATCCTGATCGAGGCGCGGCGGGCCACCGGGGTGGCGTTCGAGCAGGATGGGCACACACGCCTTGCCAAGGCGCGTGGCGAAGTGATCTTGGCGGGCGGTGTGATCAACTCGCCGCAGCTGCTGCAACTTTCCGGCATCGGGCCCGGCGCTGTGCTGCGGGAACATGGCATTCGCGTGATTGCGGAGTCGCCCGGGGTCGGCGAGAATCTGCAAGACCATTATATGATCGGCATGCAATATCGCCTGAAGCCAAATGTGGTCTCGGTGAATGAGCTGTCCAGGGGCGCGCGCATGGCCGGCGAGGTGATCAAATACGCCTGGCGCCGGCGCGGCTTGCTGACCATGTCGGCCGCCCATATCGCCGCCTTCTGCCGATCGCGGCCTGGGCTTTCCGGCGCGGACATCCAGTTCCATATCCTGCCTGCCAGTGTGGATATCAAGGCGAGCAAGCAAAGCGGAAAGATTGTGCTGGAACGCCAGCCCGGCCTTACGCTCGCGCCTTGCCAGCTCCGCCCGGAGAGCCGCGGCAGCGTGCATATCACATCGCCCGATTTCAGGTGTCATCCGGCGATCGTGCCCAATTACCTGGATAATGCGCTGGATCAGCAGGTCGCTGTCGCTGCGCTGCATTGGGCGCGCAGGATCGCCTCCCAGCCAGCACTGGCGCCCTATATCGATCACGAAACCCTGCCTGGCCCGGCCGCGCAATCCGACGACGCGTTGCTGAATTTCGCCCGCATGGCCGGCAGCAGCATCTATCATCCCGTCGGTACCTGCCGTATGGGGAGCGATGATCTGGCCGTGGTGGACCCCCAATTGCGCCTGCGTGGCGTTGAGGGCTTGCGTGTTGTGGATGCGTCGGTCATGCCCCGCCTGGTTTCCGGCAACACCAATGCACCGACGATCATGATCGCCGAGAAGGCGGCCGACATGATTCTTGGTGGGCGTTTACAAACGCAAAAATTGGTGTCGCACCGGCAGCAAGAGCAGTTCGCATGAGCTATCTCGACCGCTATGAAACCATCCTCGGCCGGGCGGAAGGCCGCGTGCTGACCCTGATCCTGAACCGGCCCGACAAGCTGAACGCGGTGGATGCACGGATGCACCGGGAGCTCTCGACGATTTTCGATGAGGTCAATCTCGATCCGGATATCGATATCGTGGTGCTTACCGGGGCGGGGCGGGCATTCAGCGCCGGCGGGGATGCCGCCTGGATGCATGAGCTTGTCGACAAGGAAGGCGAATGGCGACGCAAGGCCATCGAAAGCCGCCGCATCTGGCTGAGCCTGCTTGATCTGGAAAAGCCGCTGATCTGCAAGCTGAATGGGGCGGCACGGGGCATGTGCGCCACCATCGCCTCGCTCTGCGACGCGGTGATTGCGGCCGACACCGCAACCCTTGCCGATTCCCACGTCAATATGGGTCTTGCCGCGGCCGATGGGTGCAACGCCATTTGGCCCTTTCTGGTGGGGTTCGCCCGCACCAAGGATTTGCTGTTCAACGCGCGCGTGCTCACGGCCACCGATGCGCTGGCGATCGGCCTGGTCACCCAGGTGGTGCCGGCCGCCGCCCTCGATGGCGCGACCGAGCTTTATGTGCAGGATTTGCTGAAGCGCCCGGCACGCACGCTGCAACTCACCAAGATGGCGGTGAATTTCCAGATGAAGCAGCTGGTTTGGCCGGCGATCGAGAACGCCCTGAACCTGCTGGAAATGTCCAATTTCTCCACCGAGCATCGTGGCCTGGTAGCGGCGTTCGAGCAGCGCGCGCGGCCGAAGGGGGGCTGAACGAGGCACGGCTTCGCAACGCCGCCGGGGGTGCTAGCATGGGGGGGATGGCACCCCTCACCAAACCCCTCGATCCCGTGAAGACGGCGGCCCGCACCCTGGATGTGTTCGAGGTGTTCGCCGCCGCCAAGGGGCCGTTGACCCTGACCGAACTCGCAGCCAGGCTCGGTTCGCCGATTTCAAGCTGCCATGCTTTGGTGCGCACATTGCAGGCGCGCGGCTATGTCTACATTCTCGATGAACGCAAGCGGGTGTATCCCACTAAGCGCCTGTTCACCATGGCGCAGGAGATCGCCGAGAACGACCCGATGCTGGAGCGCATCGGCCCGGTGCTCGATGACCTGCAACAGGCGACAGGCGAAACCATTCTGCTCGGCAAGCGGCAGGGCAGCACGGTTACCTATCTTGAGGTGATCGAGGGCCGGCACACGATCCGGTTTGCGGCCAATCCGGGCGATACCAAGCTGCTGCATTGCAGTGCCATCGGCAAAGCCATGCTCGGCGCGATGCCGGAGCGCGACTGCGCCAAACTGGTCAAGCGTCTGGCACTCCCCGCCAGCAACCCGAACACCATTACCGATAGAACCGCTCTGCTGGAAAACATCGCGCTGGGCCGGGAGCGCGGCTATTTCATCACCCGCGGCGAGAACGTGGCCGAGGTGATGGCCATTTCCATCGCCCGCTGCATCGGTGCGGAATGGTACGGCGTTGCCATTGCCGGCCCGATCGGCCGGCTGGAGGCGCAATTGCCCAAGCTGCTGGCAGATCTGTTTCGCGCCGGGGATACGCTGCAGCAGATCGATCTTGAACTTCGTGGCGATATATAGAGCATTATCCGACCGGCTCTCCTGATTGAACACGATCGGAAAATGCCCCAGCGTTGGCGCAATTCGGATTGCGGAATGGCCCTTCTTCAATGTGAAAATATCGGCTAATCTGCCATCCCGATCCTCAGTGCGAGAGACATCCCCAGATGAGTGCCACGAAAACGCCGATCCGGACCGATATCGGGTCCAGCACGCCGGATTCGATCACCGTATTCGGCCGCGATTTCACCAATGATATTCTCGGGAAACTGAGTTTTGGCGATATGGCGTTCCTGGAACTCACCGGGCGCACGCCGACCGAGAATGAATCGCGGATGTTCAACGCGATGCTCGTCACACTCGTCGAACATGGGCTGACACCGAGCACGCTGGTCGCGCGGCTGACCATTCTCGGCGCGCCGGAATCGCTGCAAGCCGCGGTCGCCGCCGGGCTGTGCGGGCTGGGCACCGTGTTTGTCGGCTCCATCGAAGGCACGGCCAAAATGCTGTACGAGGCGATGCCTGATCCAGCACCCCCGGCCGAGCATGCCCGCCTCGCGAAGCAGATTCTGGATCGCTTCGAAGCCGAGAAGGCCATTGTGCCAGGGATCGGCCATCCATTCCATAAACCCATCGATCCACGCACGCCAAGGCTGATCCAGTTAGCCCGGGAAACCGGGTTCGACGGGCCCTATATTGCTCTGGTTCTGCAGATCTCGGCGGAAGGCGAGCGCCGGAAAGGCAAAAAGCTGCCGGTGAATGCCACCGGCATTCTGGGCGCACTCTGCTGCGAAATGCGCTTCGATTGGCGCATCTGCCGCGGCCTGGGCGTGATGGCACGCGCAGTTGGGCTGGTGGGCCACATATTGGAAGAAATGCGCAGCCCGATGGCGCGCGACATCTGGCTAAAAACCGAACACGACGCCACCGCGCATGTGCGTGACATGGACTGAGGGCTTTCGGGCTTGCTGACGCGCAGAAGCGGGCCGGGTAGATGGGTGACGCTGGGCAAGGACGGCGCTGCTGTCGTGCGAAAATGTGCAGATGGTTGCGGAGCTGCGTGCGGCACGCTTCTTCCACCAGCACGCTACGGTGCGGGGCTGCCGTGCACTTGGTAGGCAGCCTCTATGCGCGCTTCGATTTCGGGTGTGATGGTGATGGCTTGGGCGTCAATATTGGTCTTGAGTTGCGCCAAGCTGGTGGCGCCAATGATGTTGGAGGTGACAAACGCGCGAGAGGTGACCCAGGCAATTGCCAATTGCGCCGGATCGAGGCCGAAATCGGCTGCGATGGCGAGGTATGTGTCGATCGCTTCGGCCGTGCCGGGCTTCTCGTAGCGTCCGCCGCGATTGAACAGCGTGGTGCGGGCGCCTTCGGGGCGTGCGCCGCCGCGGTATTTGCCGGTGAGATAGCCCTGGCCGAGTGGGGAATAGGCGAGCAGCCCAACCTGTTCACGTGGCGCGAATTCCGCAAGCCCGGCCTCGTAGGTTCTATTGATCAGGTTGTAGGCGTTCTGCACCGAAACCAGCCTCGGAAGACCGCTGGTTTCTGAAACGCGCAGATAGCGCGAAACGCCCCATGCGGTCTCATTGGAAACGCCAATGTGCCGCACCGTGCCTTCATTGACCAGCTCGCCAAGGGCCGCGAGCGTCTCCTCAATCGGAACTTCCTGGCGATCAGCGCTCGCCGCAGCGCCCGGGGTAACGCCGCCAAACAGGGCCAAGGGGCGGTCTGGCCAATGCACCTGGTAGAGATCGATATACTCTGTCCGTAAACGGGTGAGTGACGCCTGAAGTGCGGCGCGAATATTTTGCCGGTCAAGCCGCGGTGGCCTGCCATCCGCGCGCAGATAGGTTGACCCACTCGGGCCAGAGACCTTGGTGGCGAGCACGATCTTGTTCCGGTTGCGCCGCGATGTCAGCCAGCTGCCGATGATGCGTTCCGTCTCACCTTGTGTTTCCGCGCGCGGCGGGATGGGATACATCTCAGCGGTATCGATAAAATTAATGCCGTGATCCAGCGCGTAATCGAGCTGCGCGTGGCCTTCAGCCTCGGTGTTTTGCTGGCCCCATGTCATGGTGCCGAGGCATAAGGGGGAAACCAGGATATCGGTGCGCCCTAGGGCTCGTGTGTCGATCATTTTCCGATCATAGGCCCAACGCAAGAGCCGCGCCAATCAGGCTTGTAAATGTCGCATTTGAGAAACGCTCGCCGGTCCGGGCGCCGGCGGCGGATGACCCCGCCAACTTGGAGAAATGAAGGAAGACAGGGCTTATTCTTTGAAAACAGAAACAAGAAACCGTTGTTTCGTCAAGTGTATCTTAGAAGAACGCTACGGCCATCGCGCGCGTCTTGGCAGAGGAAGGTGTGCAGCCGTGTTTTCGCTGTCGCCAGACGGGGCAAGCGGGTGCACGATGATTGCGGCCCAACGACCGATATTTCGTTGCTGGCGCTAGAGAGTTTAATCACCACGATACGAGGCGTACGAAGAAGAGCCGGACGCGACTTCGATGCCGGCGACACCCTTGCCGGGGCGGGGCTGCCGGCGACGTCTGGCGTGCCGGGCGGGGTTTGATTTTTGAGGCGGAGGGGTTAGGAGAATGGGCGTTATGGTTATGTCCGCCCCGCCGCGTGCCCTCATCCGCCCAGCCCTTCGGGTTGCGCCCCTCCCTCTCCCGCCATCGGTAGAGGCGTTTTTGTGCGGATTTTACCGCATAGCGCGGAAGCAAAAGTCTTTTGCCGCCTTTCTTCGGAAAAGAAGAGTCTTCCTTGCCTTGCTTCTTGCCCTGCCAACCGCCGCAATCGCTCAGAAAAACACCCTCTCCGTCGGCCTGGTGCTGGAGCCGCCGGTGCTGGACCCCACCATCAACCCGGCCGACCCGATCCGCTCCATCACCAATGGCAATGTTTTCGAGGGCCTCACCTGGATTGCCGAGGATGGGCATGTGGTGCCGCGCCTGGCGACGGGATGGAGCGTGTCGGCGGACGGGCTGACTTATCATTTTCATCTGCGCGGCGATGTGCAGTTTCACGACGGCACGAAGTTCGATTGCAGCATCGTGCGCTTCTCCTACGAACGGGCCGCGGCAGCCGGCAGCATTAACCCCCAAAAAACCTTTTTCGCGCCGATCGCGCAGATTGCCTGCCCGACGAAGCTGGAAGCGGTGATCACGCTCAGCCAACCTGTCGGCAACCTGCCTTACGAACTCGCCTGGCCCGATGCAGCGATGGTGGCCCCTGCCACGGTGGCCGCCAACGGCACGCATCCGGTGGGCACCGGGCCCTATGCCTTCGCCGCATGGCGGCGCGGCGATAGCGTGACATTGGTGCGCAATGATCACTACTGGGGCGCAAAACCGCAGATCGGCACTGTCACGTTCCGGTTCATCGCCGACCCGCTGGCGGCGGCGAATGCGCTGCTGAGCGGCGAGCTGGATGCCTTCCCGAAATTCGCATCGCAGAACTTGCTCGACCGGCTAAGGGCGCAAAGCAACCTGGTCGTTGCAACCGGCACCTTTCCGATCAAGGTTCTGCTGGCGCTGAATGAGGCGCGCAAGCCGTTCGACGATGTGCGGGTGCGCCGGGCACTGGCCTACGCGCTCGACCGCCCGTCGATCCTGCAGGCGGCCGGCTATCCGGGTGCCGCGGTGATCGGCTCGCATATGAGTCCATCCGATCCGGATTACGTGGATCTTTCAAAGCGGTATCCTTACGACCCGGAAAAGGCCAAAGCCCTGCTTCAGCAGGCTGGGGTAAAACCCGGTTTCCCGCTGACCATCACCCTGCCGCCGATCGAATATGCCGACAAGGCGGGGCAGCTGATCGCCGCCTATCTCGGCCAGGTCGGCATCACTGTCACTCTGGCGCCGCTCGCCTGGCCGCAATGGCTATCGCAGGTCTATGCGCAGGGCGCCTACCAGGCGACGGTGATCGCGCATGTGGAGCCCAATGACCTCGATATCTACGCGCGGCCGCATTATTATTTTGGCTATCATAGCCCGGAGTACGATTCTCTGTTCAAGACATTCCAGGAAACCAGCAATCCGGCGGATCGCCACCGGCTCAGTGTGGCCCTGCAGGAGAAACTGGCGGATGACGAACCGAATGTTTTTCTGTTTTCCGCGCCGCGAACCTCGGTATGGAATGCAAAGCTGCACGGCATGTGGGTGAACGAGCCAATTTCAGCGGTGCCGGTAGCGGGTGCGTTCTGGTCGAACTAGAGCATGATCCGGCACTATGCGGTCAGCTGCCGGATGAACATGCTCGCCAAAACAAAGGACTAGAGCATGATCCGGCACTATGCGGTCAGCTGCCGGATGAACATGCTCGCCAAAACAA
>Ga0116229_10000886_pt1 | contig 44171 bp, 38 predicted proteins | sample S1TSphgellanicum_3_FD_87313 | JGI IMG/M metagenome (GOLD analysis project Ga0116229, IMG submission 87313) | Host-associated microbial communities from peat moss isolated from Minnesota, USA - S1T2_Fc - Sphagnum magellanicum MG | ecosystem: Host-associated > Plants > Peat moss > Unclassified...
CCCGCCGGCGGTGGCCGCTGCGAATCGCGCAACGCCGACGGTTCGGTCAATCCGTACCTGGCGGCTGCGCTGGCGCTGGCCGCAGGCCTTGAAGGGGTGCGCGAGCGCATCGATCCGGGCGAGCCGAACGAGGACAACCTGTACGCGATCAGCGACGAGCAGCGCCGCGCCCGCGGCATCGAATTCCTGCCGCAGACGCTGCAGGAGGCGGTCGCCAGTTTCGCCGCCGATCCGCTGATCGAGCGCACGCTGGGACGGGCCCTGCGCGATGAGTTCGTGCATTACAAGACCGTGGAGTGGGAGTCCTACCACCTGAGCGTCAGCGCCTGGGAAGTCGAACGCTACAGTCATCTGTTCTAGTCATCGGTCTATAGGGGACGGCATGTACGCCATCGCGCGCCAGCACAACCGCCCGGTCAGCCGTATCAGCATGTCGCTGCCGTATGCGCTGCTCAAGGAACTCGATCGAATGGTCGGCGAGCGCGGCTTCATCAGCCGCTCGCAGGCGATCGCGGACATGCTGCATCAGTTCCTGATTGAACATAAGCGCGAGCGTGGCAATGACATCATGGTGGGCACGGTCACGCTGGTATACGACAACTCGGTGCCTGGCCTGCAGAAGCAGCTCGCCGACCTGCAGGCGCGCCATATCGACGAGGTGATCAGTTCGCTGCACGTACACCTGGTGGAGAACCAGACCATGGAAGTGATCCTGGTGCAGGGGCCGGTCAAGACCCTGCAGGCCATCGCCGATGAGATGATCTCGCGGCGCGGCGTGCTGTCGGGAAAGATGCATCTGGTCGCGGCGCTGATACCCCAGGTACACCCGTTCGTCCGCGCGCTTCGCTAGAATGGTGCATGGCTATACGACCAGTGTTGCGCATGGGCGATCCCAGATTGCTGCGCCCGAGCGATCGGGTTATCGAATTCGACACGCCCAGCCTGCACGCGCTGCTGGCGGATATGCAGGAGACCATGACGGCGCTCAATGGCGCGGGACTGGCGGCGCCGCAGATCGGGGAGCCGTGGCGCGTCGTGATCTTCGGCACCGGTGCCGCCAATCCGCGCTACCCGGACGCGGAGGTGGTACCGCGCACGGTGCTCATCAATCCGGAACTCACGCCGCTGGGCAGTGACATGGAACAGGGCTGGGAGGGCTGTCTCTCGGTGCCGGGGATGCGCGGGCTGGTGCCGCGCTATCGGCAACTACGCTACCGTGGCGTCGACCCGCAGGGGCGGGCGATTGACCGGGAGGTGAGCGGCTTTCATGCACGCGTGGTACAGCACGAGGTCGACCACCTGGATGGCATCCTGTATCCGATGCGCATCACCGACATGAGCCGGTTCGGATTCAACGAGGAACTGTTTCCGGGGCAGGGGCTGGACGACGACTAATCGGTGCGGCGCGCGTCGACCGACCCAAGTTCCCCGTTGGCGCCGATCTCGATTCCCATTTCGATCGGGCGGCAGCAGACCTGGCAATCCTCGATGTAGCTGGTGGATCCCGCCGACAGGTCTACCGCTGTGTCGAATGGCTCGCCGCAGTATGGACACTGCACGGTGGTGAACTGCGTGCCGCCGTCGGCGCTCGCGGACGTGCTGCCCTGCGGTTCGAACACCGGTTCAAGACCGTAGCGCTGGTCGATCGCCTGCTGGTCGAGTGGAGTAGTCGATTTGGCTGGCGAGCGGGACGTGGATCGAGAGCGGGACCGTGGGGATTTCATGGGTTGCCAGACGGCGGGTCTCAAGACGGCGGGATGCACGATAACAAAGGCCGCGCCGGATCGCTTAAGATTGTCCATGGATGACCTGAAGCCGACCTCCGATCACCTGCAGCAGTCGCTGTCGCAGTTGCACCATCTGCTGGTGGGCACGCCGCGGGTGGATGAGGCCTCGAAGCGGCTGCTGCGCGAGGTGCTGGGCGACATCGAGCGACTGTTGGGCCGCGGCGCAGGAATGCCGTCAGCGGCGCCGGCGCCTGCAGCCGCCGGCCCTGCGCAGGCGATGCCACGGCTGGAAGCGCTTGCGGTCGAATTCGAAGCCGAGCACCCCGCGCTGTCGGCCAGCCTGCGGGAGTTCATCGGCCTGCTGGGGCGCGCCGGCCTGTAGCGGCCCGGCGCGTCCAGTTGCTGCCGGCTCGTTGTCAGCTGGCGGTGTGCCGCGACATCTTCGATTTCATCGTCGCCAGCACCGTGACCAGCTGCGCCTGCTGCGTCGAGTTCAGCACCTTGTAGAGCGCCTGCTCGGTCTGGCTCTGCTCCTGCAACCGTGTCGTCATCTGCGTCTGCAGCTCCTGCAATGCGGTCGCGTAGTTCGGATCGCCCGGATTCGACAGTACGGTGAAGTCCGGCCTGGCTGCAGACTTGCGCTCGGATTCAAACTGCGCGTGGGCGGCGGTCAGAATCGTGTGCACGCTCTGCTGTTGGGCCGGAGTGAGATCGAGCTGCCTGAAAGCGTGTAGCAGGCCACCCGTCAGCATCATGCCGTCACGATGATGCCAGTGATGCCACTCCCCGCGGCCCGGGCCGCCACTGCTGGAACTGCTTGCGCTCTGACCCATCACGGCGCCGGCAACCCCGGTCATCGCCAGTGCCACCATTAACCACTTGGTACGACTTTTCATATGCTGCCTCGTCATATCCTGCCTGGATGATAGTAACGCTGAACAAACCAACGCCCCAGAATACGGGGCGGTGGACAGTCCTTGCGTGGGAGTTGGATTAAATCTGCATCATCTGGTTCCACGTCACGCGGCCGCCGCTGCTGCAGGCCATTGCACATGCGCACCAATGAACTCGTAAATTATTGTTTTTATTAGTCTCATTGCGGCTTCGCCGCTGAAACCGGCAAGTGCGGGCCACTGCTTCGGTCCGAGCAACGGATTGCCGCTCAACTGCCGCAGGCGGATGACAGGTCCGCCACGGCCAGACCCGCAAGGTCACCTTCGACGTCCGCGATCTCCCAGCGGCGCGTTATCGCGCTGCCGTTCGGCGCGCAATCGAGCGTCGTCAGCTTGGTGCGCATGATGCGCGGCTCGAGCAGCGCGCCGATCCGCCACGGCAGCGTCGATGCAGTGATCCGGAAACCCTCGGTTAGCGCGCGACCGAAGGAGATTTCGCAGTCGACCAGCTGCTGTGCCTGTCGCAGGGTAGCGGCTGCGGCAACGTAGTCGCCCAGTGCCTGCGGTCCGGCGATCGCAAGCGCACGGTCGCGCGCGAACATGAATAACGGACCGACCCGCAGCAGCGCGGCGGCGGTGCCGTCCTCGGAGCCGCGCAGCACAGCCGCAGCCACCGGCTGGGTGGCTGCGGCTGGTTCGCGCTGCCAGTGCTCGACGTAGCCGATATCGCGTCCGGTCTCCACCAGCACGTTGCCCTCCCAATGCAGCGATCCGGCGTCGGCGGCCAGCGAGCGCGGCTGGAAGTCTATGGATCGGATCCACACGAAATGACTGCCGTCGAACTCACAGCGACCGGCAAAGCCCTGCTGCTGCGCCAGCAGCGCACATTGTTCGATCGTCAGGTCATTCGCAGCGGGTGCCCTTATCGTGGGCCGCGCTGCCGCGGCCTGTGCCGGCGCCGCGTCCGGCAGCGCCGACGTGCCCAGGGTTGCCGACGGCGCGAGCGTTGGCGATTGCCGCAGGTCGATACAGGCGGAGATGCCCTGCAACCAGTGCACGCGGGTGGTGTGGTCGCAGGTGCCGTCGGGCCAGGCGATCATCGAGCGGCGCCACAGCCCCTGCAGGCCGGAGACGCCTAATGTCATGCACGCACTTGGTCGGCGCGGGCAAGCCGTGCGTCGCGTCGAGATTGCGAGCGCTTCGCCATCCAGTAGTAGCCGGGACTGGTAATCGCAAGGCCCACGATCCATGACAGGTCGATTCCGCCCATCGCCCTGGCCAGCGGACCGGTATACAGCGGCGTCGACACCAGCGGCAACTGCACCACGATGCCGATCAGGTACCACTGCACGGCGATGCCGTTGACGCGGCCATAGATGCCGCCATCCTGGCGGAAGAACGATGCGACATCGTAGTGCCCATGGCGCAGCAGGTAGTAGTCCACGAGGTTGATCGCGGTCCACGGCACCAGCACGTACAGCAGCAACAGGATGAAGTCGGTGTAGTTATCGAGGAAAGAGTCCTTGCCGAGGAGTGCGCCGACCAGTGACGCTGCAAACAGCGCCACGACCGTGATGGTTCGGGCGGGCGCCCCCGGCGACCAGCGCGCAAACAGCGTCTGTCCGAATGTCAGGGTCGACAGCGCGCCGCAGTACAGGTTCATCGCATTCGCAGCGGCGATGCCGACGGAAAACACAATCAGTAGCAGCGGGGCGATGCCCGGTGTCAGAGCGGCCAGACCGCTGACCATGCTCTTCTGCGTGCTGGCCAGCCCGATCATCGCGCCGAGCACCATCGGCAGCACCGAACCCAGCGTGCAGCCCCAGTAACTGGCCCAGAATGCGGGACGCGCGCCGGTGTCGCGCGGCATGTAGCGCGAATAGTCGGACACGTAGGGCGCGTAGGCGATCTGCCACAGCGCGGCGGTGGATAGCGTACCCATGAAACCCGCCACGCTGACCGCGTTGCGGTTCAGGAAATCCGCCGGCAAGCCGTGCACCCGGATGATCCACGCAAATGAAAGCAATAGCGCCAGTCCGCACACATAAGTCATCACGCGCGCATAGGCGTGGATGAGATCGTGGCCATAGATGGCAGCCACCACGCTCAGTACCCCGACCAGCACAATGCCGGGCGTATCCGATATTCCGGGCGCAAGAGTGCTGAGCGCCTCTCCGCCCAGCACCAGGTTCGATGCCAGGAAGCCGAGGTACATGACGATCACGATGCCGACCACCAGCAGCGAGCCGAGCGAGCCGAACTGGCCACGGGTCTGGATCATCTGTGGGACGCCGAGGGTCGGCCCCTGTGCGGCGTGCAGCGCCATGAATACGGCGCCTACCAGGTTGCCGACGATCAGCGCGATCACTGCCCATGTGAATGGAAGGTGAAAGACCGTGACTGCGAGTCCCCCGGTGACAATGGTCAGCAGCATCAGGTTCGAGCCGAACCACACCGTGAACAGGTCCGCAGCGGTGCCATGCCGCTGGTCGGCCGGAATCTGCTGGATGGTGGAAATCTCGAGGCGTGTCGCCTGCTCGCGGTTTGTCACTGCACACCTCCTGTCGCGTGGTGCCTGTTCCGTAGTGCCGCACGAGAGCCTTCCAGAGTGTGTCGCAATGCGTCGCTGCCGGCAATTGCGATCAGGCCGGTGTCGATTCGCGTGGGCTCGACTAGCACAACAACCAGCAACGTCCAGACGCGTCCAGCGGCGTTCAGAAGCGTCCAGCGGCGTCCAGCACTGTCATGCACGGCGCTGGGGCGCGGCGCGGGCAGCAGGCGGCAGGTTTGCGCCACAACGGTGCCGGGCTTATCGTGCAGGCAATGATTCAAGCGACTCGATGAAACTCGCGTTGTGGCAGACGGCCGGATACCCGGCGGATGTGGCGGCCAACCTTGCGGCGTTGGAGTCCACCGCCAGGGCCGCGGCAAGCGCCGGCGCCGCACTGCTGTTATGTCCGGAGTGCTGGCTGTGTGGCTACAACATCGGCGCCACGGTCAGATCCCTGGCTGAGGCTGCCGACGGCGCATCGATGCGGCGCATAGCGGCGATTGCACGTGAGCAGCATATCGCGATCGCCTACGGCTACGCCGAGCTCGAGACGGCTAGCGGACATCTGTACAACGCAGTGCAGGTGATCGCTGCCGACGGGGCCGTGCTATCGCATTACCGCAAGACGCACCTGTTCGGCGCCGCCGAACGCTCCGCCTATCGCGCGGGTGACGGGTTCGCGCCGCTGTTCATGCTGGGCGGCTTCACCACCGCACTGCTAATTTGCTACGACGTCGAATTCCCGGAAGCGGTGCGAAGCCTGGCGCTGATGGGCGCGCAGCTGCTGCTGGTTCCCACCGCGCTGACCGACGACTACGCGGCGATACCGGAATTCATCGTGCCGGCGCGCGCGATCGAGAATCAGCTCTACATCGCCTACTGCAATCATGCCGGCGTGGAAAACGGCATGCGGTTCCTGGGCGGCTCGTGCCTGACCGGCATGGATGGCCAGGCGCTGGCCGTCGCCGGCAGCGGCGAGGCGCTGATCATCGCGGAAATCAGCGGGCACGCGCGCGATACGGGCAAGAGCATGTATCCCTATCAAATCGACCGGCGACCCGAGCTATACGCCCTGCTGACGCGCGGCCGTTGACGCGCGGCCGGTGAAGTCGAGAAGCCAAGGTGCTGCGCCCGCTCCCATGGGCCAACTGCAGCGTCCGGCACTGCGGTGCGTAACCGCCATTATGCGCCGCGTTCATCCAGTGCGCTTAGCGTGCGTTCGGCGTCCATCGCGCCCCAATGACGTGCGCGCGCTCGCGGGCGGCGTGATGCGCGCGGCGACAGGTGCGGGCGCAGCGGAATTTTAAGTCGTTATTTTGTCGTTGTTTTTTTGCAGATGTGCGCGGATCGAAGCGCAATTTGCAGCACGGCACGCGGTTTGCACAAGCAACACGGCAATGTGCGTCTAGGGTTCCGGCCGGTTCAGTCCGGCGCTGGTCCGAGAGAGGCAGTCCCACCCGATGACAGGGCGGGATACACGGCGGGATAAAAGCCCGGGAGATCCGCGCGGGGAGGCGAAAGGCCCTGGGTTGGTCTCTGCTTATCACAAGAGACCCCGGGCAGCTTCAAGTCTTCCGGCAATGGCGCCACAGGCGCGATCGGTTACAGGGAGACTCAAATGACGACACGTCCTCGGGCATCAGGTCCTCGCGCCGCAGATTTTCGCGCAGCAGGTTCTCGCACCACGCGGCCTATCACGATTGATCCGCGGCGCCGGCTGCGTCGAAACGACACCGTGAGCGCGGTCAGCGCGGTAAGCGCTGTGACTGCGGCCGTGCTTACGGCGCTCTATGCGACGCCGGCGCTCGCCGATGACAGCACACAGAACTCGATGGCGCTGGAAGAGGTGGTAGTGACGGCGACTCGTCGCGCGGCCTCGGCCCAGGACTTGCCGATCAGCATTACCGCCGTGAGCGGCGCGACCATCGACCAGGCAGGGATCACGGACACCGCGGAGCTTGCGCGTTCGATGGCCGGCGTCAACGTCACCGACAAGGGTGCGTTCAGCGGCATCAACGGTTCGGGCCTGATCATCCGCGGACTGAACAGCGAGCAGACTTCCGGCCAGCTGGGTCTCGCCACGCCGGTGGTGCCGCCGGTGGCCACCTATGTCGACGACACACCGATGTTCTTCAACCTGCGGCTGCAGGACCTGGACCGGGTCGAAGTGCTGCGCGGCCCGCAGGGCACGCTGTACGGGTCAGGCTCGCTCGGCGGCACCATCCGCTATGTGCAGAACGCTCCGGACCCTACCGCCTTCGATTCCAAGGCCGAAGTGGGTATCAGCGACACCTATCACACGCATGCCCCCAATGAAGACATCAAGGGCATGCTCAATCTGCCGCTGTCGGACACGTTAGCGGTGCGCATGAACGCCGGCTGGTCGTATGACGCCGGGTTCATCAACCAGCCGAATCTCTATGTACTCAACGCCGCCGGGGAGCCGGTATCTGCCGAGCCTGGCAATGTCTTCAGTCCGCCGGAGAAGTACGCCAAGGACGGCGTCAACTCCTACATGTACAAGGATGCACGGATCTCGGCGTTGTGGAAGCCGAACGAGCAGTTCCATGCGCAGTTGTCCTATTTCTACCAGCTGGCAACGGCCGATGGCTTTCCGCAGGTGGCGACGACCGGCGCCGCCTATAATATGCCGATCGGCCCCGTCGGGCATACCCCGACCTGTTGCACCGACCCGGCGCCAGTGGCCCAACTCTACAACTCAGCGGTACCTGGGGGCGCCGGCACTCTGTCGAGCGCTGACAACGCACTGGAGGGTGCGCACGACGCAGTGGACCTGCTGGCCCTGACGCTGGAATATGACCTCGGCTTCGCCACGCTGACGTCGAACAGCTCCTATGCCAACCACGTCAACCACTCGAGCGATGACCTGACCGCCGTCTATACCAATTTCAATTTTTACCAGAGCATCTACGGCCAGGATCCGCGCTCGTTCATCATCGGCCACGACGAGCTCGCCGACAGGCCCTGGTCCGAGGAGGTGCGCCTGGCATCGAAGGATGGCGGGTTCTTCGACTGGGTGGGCGGCCTGTTCTACAAGAACGAGAAGACCATCATCCAGGAGCACGAATTCGAGCCGGGTTACCTGGATTTCTACAACGGCTGTTCGAATATCCATGGGCAGGCAACCCTGACGCAGGTGGTCAACAACTATGCCAGCTACTGCGGCGTCGGCGAGACAGCGTACACCCCGGGCACGACCACCTATGTCGATGGCATTCCGATCGTCAAGGACCAGACTTACATCGGGGATTTCGAGACCAGGTACACCGATCTCGCCGCGTTCGGCGAGGTGACCGGCCATCTGACCTCGCAGTGGAGCCTGACGGCTGGGGGTCGCCTGTTCAAGCAGACGCTTTCGCAGGCGCAGCAGACCGGACTGCTGTTCGACGGCGCCGGTCCGCTGTTTGCCCCGAACTTCCCGATCGCCAATTCATCGTTGAATGACTCGTGGCGCAAGGCGACATGGAAGGGCAACACCGCCTACCAGTTCGACAAGAACAACCTGGTGTATGCGACTTACTCGCAGGGATTTCGCCGCGGCGGCGTCAATGCGCTGCCGCCGGCGGAACCTGCGTTCGGCTACGTGACTCCCCCGGCGCTCACCAGGCTGCAGCCGGACACCGCTGATAACTACGAGATCGGCGCCAAGGGCACGCTGATGAATCGCTTCCGTTATTCGGCCGCGCTCTACGATATCCAGTGGCACAACATCCAGGAGGGCGTGCAGCTCACGCCGCTGGTGCTGCCCGCCTCTCTGAATGCCGGCGATGCGTACAGCCGCGGCCTGGAAACCGAGTTGTACGCCCGCGTGACCGAGCATTTCGATGTGCAGCTGGACTACACCTACGACCAGACCAAGCTCACGTCGCTCAATCCACTATTTGTCTATCCCAATGCGGTCGCGACGCCGGCGGCGCTCGGCAGCCCGTTGCCGGGCACGCCGAAGAACAGCATCGCGCTCGATCTCGAGTACGGACATGTGCCGCTCGCCGGCGGTAACCTGATGTACGCCATCAGCGGCCACTACCAGAGCTCGCAGTCCTCGGCCCTCACGGCGACCGAGCTCGAGGTGGCCGGCTATACCATGCTCGACACGCGCCTGAGCTACACCCACACCCACTGGCTGGCGACGCTGTATGTGCGCAACCTGACGAACATCCTCGGCATCAACTCGTACGCGGATCCCGCCATCTACGGCAACCGCTCCGAGGCCGTGGTGTCGCAGCCGCGCACGATCGGTTTGACGCTGGGTTATGCGTTCAAGGAGTGGTGAGCGGCAGGCCTGTACCCGGACGTAGGTGATGTCCGCACGTGATGTCTGTACGTGACGAGCGTCCGTGAACAGCGTACAGATCCTCGACCGGCTGGTCGGCTTTCCCACCGTCAGCCGCGATTCGAACCTGGCACTGATCGAGTACGTGCGCGATTTCCTGGGCGCCCGCAGGATCGAATCGCGGCTGTACATGGATGCCGAGGGGCGCAAGGCGAACCTGTACGCGTGCATCGGACCGGCGGATCGCGGCGGCGTACTGCTGTCCGGCCACACCGACGTGGTACCGGTGGACGGCCAGCCCTGGAGTTCCGATCCATTTCGACTGCAGGAACGCGGCGCACGCCTGTATGCGCGCGGCGCGGCCGACATGAAGGGCTTCCTGGCCTGCGCGCTGCGGGCGGCGGATCGCGCCAGCGGCCGGCCGCTGTGGCTGCCGCTGCAGCTCGCTTTTTCCTACGACGAGGAGGTCGGTTGCCTGGGCGTGCGCTCGCTGCTCGACGACATGGCCAGCTGGAAGCAGCTGCCCAGGTTCTGCATTGTCGGGGAGCCTACGCTGCTGCGAACCGCGGTCGGCCACAAGGGCAAGACCGGCATCAGGGCTACCTGCCACGGACGTGCGGCGCATTCCGCCAATCCTTCCCAGGGCATCAACGCGATCCACATGGCGAGCGCGCTGGTCGAGCGGCTGAGGCGCCGACAGGCGGACATCGAGACCTGCGGTGCGCGCGATCCGGCCTATGACATCCCCTATACCACGCTGCACGTCGGCACCATCCAGGGCGGCAGCGCGCTGAACATCGTGCCGGCTCGCTGCGAGCTCGAGTTCGAGATTCGTAACCTGCCGGCGGATGATCCGGCGGCGCTGATCGGCGCCATCCGCGCCGACGCCGACGCGATCGCCGATGCGATGCATGGCGATGGCAGCGCGCTCATCGATCTGGAACCGATCCAGGACTATCCCGGCCTGGATACGCCGCCCGATGCCGAGGTGGTGCAACTCGCCGCGGCGCTGACCGGCAACCGCGAGCGCGTCAAGGTCGGTTTCGGCAGCGAAGCCGGCCTGTACAGCGGCCGGCTTGGAATACCCACCGTGGTCTGCGGGCCTGGCTCGATCGACCAGGCCCACAAGGCCGACGAATTCGTCGCCATCGACCAGCTGCAACGCTGCGATGCGATGATGGATGCGCTGCTGGATCGACTGGCCTAAAGTAACGCGATGATCCGGACCGGAGCGCAGTACCTCGATTCCATTCGCGATGGCCGCGAGGTCTATATCAATGGCGAGCGCGTCGCCGATCTGGCCAGCCATCCGATGTTCAAGCCGCTGATCGACATCCGGGCGCGCATCTACGACATGCAGCACGAGGCCGCTACCCGCGACCTGCTCGCCTACCGCGACTCGGAGCAATGGAACGCCATCGCCAACAAGCTGCCGCGTACGCAGCAGGACTGGTGGCTCAAGCGGCGCGCGACCGACACCATCCTGGAGGCGATCGGCGGTGTGGTGACGCGGGTCGGCGACGAGACCGTTGGCGAGATGTGGTCGCTGTTCGACGGCCAGGAGGTCCTCAACGAGGTGGATCCGCAGTTCTCGGCCAATATCCGCCGTCACATCGAGGCGGTGCTGAGCGCCGATCCGTTCCATGTGTCGGCCAACACCGATCCCAAGGGCGATCGCTCCAAGTCGCCGCAGCAGCAGGACCCGGACATGCTGCTGCACGTGGTACGGGAGACCGACGCCGGGATCATTGTCCGCGGCGCGAAGTACGAAACCGCGGCGGCCTATGCCAACCAGGCATTCACCAAGCCGACGATCGCCAACTGGGGCAATGCCGCACTGTCGGACTATGCGGTCGGCTTCGTGTGCGATCTCGGGTCGGCGAATCTGAAATTCATCTGCCGCTCGGGGTTTGCGGGACGGGCGCCGTCGTCGGATTACCCGCTGTCGAACCGCTTCGATGAGATCGATGCGCTGGTAATCTTCGATGACGTGCTGATCCCGTGGGAGAACGTGCTGTTCTACCGCCACACCCGGGCGGCGACTTTCATCCGCGCGACGCTGCACCGCTACTCGGCGTTCGCCTTCGTGCAGCGCAACCTGAAACTTGCCGACATGCTGATCGGCGCGGCGCTGTTCAACGCGCGGCAGACCGGGCTCGACCAGCAGCAGGCGGTGCAGGAGAAACTCGCGCAGCTGGCGGTGTACCGGGAGGGCATCAATGCGCACCTGACCGCGTCGATCGCGCTGGCGGAGCCGAGTCCCGCAGGGCTGCTCATGCCGAACCAGTCGCTGCTGTACTGCGGACGGGTGCTGGCGTGCTCGCAACTGCACCAGATGATGCATATCGCGCGTGAACTGTGTGGCGGGCAGGTCTGCCTGACGCCGGACACCGCCTCGTTCGAGGCGCCAGAGACCAGGCCTTGGCTGGAGAAATACTACAGCGTCAACGAGCACTGGGTGGCGGAGGACCGGCGCAAGCTGCTGGCACTGGCGCGCGACCTGCTCAATTCGGACTACGCGGGTCATCGGCTCACATTCCAGCTGTTTGCCCAATCCCCGCCGTTTGCGCACCTGGCGGCGGTGTATCGTAATTTCGACTGGGAAGGGCCGCTGGAATTGGTGCGCCAGGCCGCGCAGCTGTCCGAGCGCGTGCTGCCCGGCAGTAACAGGGCGCCTGGAGACCCGGCGGTCAGTCAATGGTTCCGTGAGCACCCGGATGCCGTATCCGCGGCCTGACGCCAGCCGTGCATACCCGTATCCGCAAGTTCAACACCCGCGATACCTACCCGGAGCAGCGGCTCGATAATGACCTGTGCCAGGCGGTGGTGGCGCGCGGGCGCATGGTATTTCTTCGCGGCCAGGTAGGGCAGGATCTCGACTCCGCACTGAACGTCGGCGTCGGTGATGCCGCAGCCCAGGCCGACCAGGCGATGAAAAACGTCAAGCAGCTGCTCGGTGAAGCCGGCGCCGAGCTGGCTCACATCTGCAAGATCACGATCTACCTGACCGATGCGCGACTGCGTGAAGCGGTGTATCGCACCGTGGGTGCATGGCTCAAGGGCGTATACCCGGTATCCACCGGCATCGTGGTGGCGGGGTTGGCACGCCCGGAATGGCTGGTGGAGGTGGACGTGATCGCGGTGGTTCCGGATGAGCCCTAGCGGCGAGCGCCGGCAGTGAGCCACCAGCAGTGAGCCGCCAGCAGTGAGCCGCCAGCAGTGAGCCGCCACCCAGTGTGCCTGTAGCAATGACATTCTCGATCGTCGCGCGCGCCCCTGCGGGGCAGATGCTTGGAGTGGCGATCGCCTCGTCATCCCCGGCCGTGGCGGCGCGCTGCGCGCATGGCCGTGCCGGCGTCGGCGTGGTTGCCACGCAGAACATCACCGATCCGTCGCTGGGGCCGTGCATCCTCGATGCGCTTGCGCATGGCGCGGGCGCCGGGTCGGCGCTCGAGCGATGCCTGGCAGCGACACCGTTCGCAGCCTACCGGCAGCTGCTGGTACTGGGCGCCGCCGGTCCGCCCGCGGTGCATTCGGGCGCGCATGCGCTGGGCATCGTGGCCTCGGCCATCGGCGCCGATGCGGCAGCCGCCGGCAATCTGCTGGCCAGCCCCAACGTACCGGCCGCGATGCTAGCGGCCTACGCTGCGGCTGGCGGCCATCTGGGTGCGCGCCTGCTGCAGGCGCTGGTCGCCGCCGTGGCGCGCGGCGGGGAGGCCGGGCCGATTCATTCCGCCGGCCTGCTGGTGGTCCGCGATCTGAGCTGGCCGATCGTCGACCTGCGGGTCGACTGGAGTGAAACCGATCCGGTGACGTCGCTTTGCGGCCTGTGGGACATCTACGCGCCGCAGATCGAGGACTACGTGCGCCGGGCGATCGATCCGGCGCACGCGCCTGGCTTCGGTGTGCCCGGCAGTGCCTGAGCCGCAACGAGCGCGCCCGCCGCCATCGGCAGCCGATGCTCTGGCGCAGGTCGAGCGTGCGCTGAGCCTCGATCCTGGCAATGCGCGCCTGCTGATCAACCGCGGGCAATGCCTGGTGGCGCTCGGGCGGTTGCAGGACGCGCGCCAGGCCGCTGCCACCGCGCAACGTCGCGCTGAAGGCGACGCGGTACTGCTGGATGCGATCGGCACACTGTACCGTCATGCCGACGACCAGCAACGCGCGCTGGCGGCGTACAGCCAGGCGGTGGAGCTGGCGCCCGACAACGCGCATTTCCTGTTCAATCGGGCGACTGTGCGGCGTTTCCTCGGACAACTGTCCGAGGCCGAAGCCGACTATGACCGTGTGATCGCGCTCAATCCGACGGACTACGAGGCCTACCGCAACCGCTCGGAGCTGCGCACCCAGAGCGCAGAGCGCAACCACGTGGCCGAGCTGGAACACGTTGCCGCACGCGGGCAGGCGGACTGGCAGGGACAGGTGCAGTTGCGCTATGCGCTGGCGAAGGAATACGAGGACCTGGGCGAGTACCAAAAGTCATTCCAGCACCTGCAGCACGGCGCCAGGGTGCGGCGGCAGCATCTGCGCTACGACGTCGCCATCGACCTTGCGACCGTGGACTGGATCATCGAGGCGTTTCCGGCGGCCACTGCTGCGGCAGCGTCCGGCGCAGCTCCGAGCGACGCGCCAATTTTCATCGTCGGCCTGCCGCGCAGCGGCTCGACCCTGATCGATCGCATACTGGGCAGCCATTCGCGCATCCGGTGCGCTGGAGAGCTCAGGCACTTCGCGCTCGCGATTGTCGACGCCGTGCGCCGGCAGGACGGCGCCGCACCTCAGTCACGCCGGGAGCTGGTGGCGCGCTCGGCCAGCCTGGACTTCGCAGCGCTCGGGCGCGATTACCTCGATCGCGCTCGCCGCGCCATGGGTGCCGGCGAGGTGGGCGCCGGCGAGGTGGATGCGGGCGAGGTGGCCGCCGGGTGCCGCTTCACCGACAAGATGCCGCTGAATTACCTGTACTGTGGGCTGATTGCGCGCGCACTGCCCAACGCCAGGATCGTGCACGTCACCCGACATCCGATGGCCGCCTGCTATGCGATCTACAAGACGCTGTTCGCGGACGGCTATCCGTTTTCCTACGACCTGGCCGAGCTGGCGCAATACTATGCCGGCTACCGGCGCCTGATGGCGCACTGGTCGGCGATGCTGCCGCAGAGGATCCATCACATGAGCTATGAAGAGCTGGTGGCAGACCAGCTCGGACAGACGCGCCAACTGCTGCAGTTCTGCGGCCTGGAATGGCAGGACGCGTGCGCGCAGTTTCATCTCAATCCGGCCCCGACCACCACCGCCAGCGCGGCGCAGGTGCGCCGGCCGATCTACGATACCTCGCTGCAGCAGTGGCGCCATTACCGGCAGCAGCTGGCTCCCTTGGCGAGCCAGCTGCGCGCGGCCGGCATCGCGATCGAGACTTGAGTTCGCGCCCGGGCCGGCCCGGGGACACACCCGGCCGGCGCCTGGTTACTCCGCGCTCGGTATCTCGCGCCAGTTCAGCAGCCGGGTGCCGATGCCACCGGTCGGGTTCGTCGGGACAACCCCCTCGCCGCCCCCGCTGGTGCCGTATTCCAGCTGCGCGCCGTTGGTGCTGCTGGAGCTATTAGCGTTGTTGAAGAACTTCAGGTTCGTGACCGCGCTGGAGATACTGTAGTAAGGCAATGGTGTGGTCGCGCCGACCTGGGTGTTGGTGATCACCGAGGTCGCGGTACCGTAGTTGATGGCGTAGACCTCGCTCTGGCCGCCCGGGTTGCAGGCGGTGCCGGAAGTCAGCAGGGCGCTGAAGGCGACCACGCCGTTGTAGGCGACCGGGTTCGTCACCACGCGCCAGGCAATTCCCGCGCTGGATCCCAGGTCCAGATACCAGCCGCTCGAGGTGCTCGGTACCGTGACACCAGTGGTCACGGTCGCGTTCGTGACCGCCACCAGGTTGGAACGCGTGATCGGAGTGGCAACGGTATTGAAACTGCCCTCGGTGCCATCGATGATCGCGTAGAAGGTCTGGCCGTTCGAGGAAGTGATGTCCGTGGTGGACAGCAACTGGCCGGTGCCCACCAGCACGTAACGATACAGCGTCACGGGTGAGATTTCGATAAGCGGTGCGGTGGTGATCGGCTGTGCATTGTTGGCAGCGTCCTTCAGCGTCGCCAGCAGCGTCGGCGCAGGGTACTGGCCGGTGGTTGCCGTGAGGTTGAAACGCCATAGCTGCCCGTTCAGGTCGCCGACGTAGATCGAGTCAGCGGTATCGTCGCTGTAGTCCTTCACATAAGCAGATGCCTGCGTGAGCCCTATGGACGGACTGGGAGTCTTTATATCCTGGATCAACGCGCCGTTGGCCGGGTTGACCAGGTACAGGTGACCATAACCGTCGCTGTTGTCGTAGCCTGACGTCAGCGCGACCACCCAGCCCCACTGCGCGGTCTTCACCACCACTGGCGCACCGAAGCTGTAGCCCATCGTGGCGTAGGTGAACTCCCACTTGACGTCGCCGGCGACAGCGGCTTCCGTGTTCATGCTGGCCGGATTGGTGACGTCGATCGCGTAGAAGCTCTTGCCGCCCTTGCCGAGCCCGCCGATCAGCAGCGTGCGCCAGTTGGGCGTGCCGGTGGTGCCACCGGTGTGGCCGAAGTCGACGTCGTAGGCGACCGGCGTGGCATCGACGTAGTAGTGATGCACGAAGCTGGGATTGCCGAGGGCCGCCAGGCCGTTGACCTGGGGCGTGCCGGTCGGTCCCGCGAACACCGCGCTCGGAACGTAGGCGAACTGTTCCACGCCGCTCGTGCCGAGGAAGGCATGCAGCATGCCGTCGTTGGCGGCGGCATAGACCATTGTCGGGCGGTTGCTCTGTGCCGTCTGGAATGCCGGGTAGCCCGGATCATTGGCCTGCGAGAAGATCTGGCTGGGCGTCGCCACCGGAGTGAGGCTGGCGTCGACGATGTCGCCGAGAAACAGCGTGCGTGCGCGCAGCGACTGGGTGCTGCCGGAGGCGGTGGAGCCGACCTGATTGGTCGTGTCGCCGCGCAGATAACTGAGGTACTGGGTACTGGTGGTGGAAGGCGAGTAGCTGGGCGAGGCGAGCGCCGCCAGCTGCGCTCCGGTCAGGTTAGCGGCCTCGAAAGGCACGCCGGCGCTGCCATTCCAGGTGGCGACGTGGCGCGCGGTCGACCAGCCGTTGCCGGCGAGTTGCGCCTGCAGCGTGGTACTGGTGGTCCACAGCGTGGTGGTGGCCGTCGTGTTGACGCTGCCGTCGGCGTTGAAGACCAGGTTGCTGGCGGTGATCACGCTGGTCCAGTTGGCGGAATTGTACTGCGCTGAGAACGACTCGACGCCGCTGGTGGCGACGGTGGTCTGCGAGAAAGAGAACGCCGTGGTGTACGCCGTGATGGCATTCGAGACGCTTGCAAATGCCGAAGTCAGCGAGGACACCATCAGGTTCGCGTTGCCGGCCGGGAAATAATTGTCCGGCAGGTACTGCTGTTGAGTCAGATTTGGTCCCATCTGAATGGTGTTACCGGTGGTATCCCACCAGCCGAGCGTCAGCGGCGTGGTGTTGGACAGGCTGTAGCCGGCAGGTACGGCGAAGCCGCCGTACTTGGCCGCCAGGTAATACGGATTCAGGTTGTCCGGATAGCCGTATTCCTCGACGTCCACCCAGTAGGTGGAAATTGTCTGCGCCGTGGCGAGATCTGGCCGGATGTCCAGCACATGTGCGCCATAGGCGAGGCCGGCGATGAAATAGGTCGAGTCGTCCTGCGCGTTGCCGCTCACATAGGTCCACCACGGTGTCTGGGTGATGCCCTCGAGTTGCTGCAGCTCCTGTGTCCAGGTGTAGGCCTTGTTGAAATTGTCCGCCGATACCGCAGCCGGCAGCGTACGGCCCGGTATAGGGGAGGGGGGGGTCACGCCGCCGTTGCCGCCCACGTTGTAATCAAAGTGCGTGTGGTCGTCGCCGATGCCGAGGATGAAATTCTTCGAGCAGGTGTAGGCGATCGGATCGGTCCATGTAGCCACCGCGGGAAACCCGTCGAGCTCGAGGGCCGTGGTGACCGGTGCCGGTTCGGTCTGGGGGGTCGACCACTGAGGCACATCACCCAGGTTCTCGAAGTAGCGGACGGCGGCGTAATACAGCTCGCTGACGTTGTCGCCGCTGATATAGGTGTCGGTGTTGGTGCTGGTGTTGTTGAGATTGGTGTTGCCGCCATTGACGACATTCGCGCTGTACTCGCCGAACTTGTTGAGGTATTCGATAACGCCGCTTTGCGAGACGCCGCTGCCGCTGGCGGAGGCCGTATCCGGGTTGGCGACTTGAATGCCGGTAGTCGGATCCCACTCCTTCAGCGCGTTGGCGACCACCGAGGCGGACAGCGGCACCGGGTAGGTTGGACCGATGTAGCCCATCGGCTCGCGCAATACCCCGCCCTGCTGGTAGTAGCCGCTGCCGTTCAGGTACGAGAGCGCCGCGAAGCGCATCTGGTTGGAATACTTCTGCAGCAGCCCTTCGGGCTTGTAGTAGCTGCCGTACTTGACGCAGTTCGCTTCCAGGCCCGCGGTGCCGAGGATACTGGTGTCGCACACGCTGACGCGGATCCAGACGCGGAACACTACCGACTGGTTCGGGACATTCGCTCCGGACAGATCGTTCTCCAGGTTATAGACGTAGGGGCTCGCAGTCGCCGATTGCGTCACACATGGTTGAGTTGCACTTAAGCCGGGGAGGGGGCAATTGTTGTTCACGCCTACGTACGCGTTGTAGTACCCGTTGGCCTGGGTGCCGTTATAGGTGCCGGAGAACACCATCGTGTTGCCGTTGGCAAAAATGGCGGAATTGAAGTTCGCCCAGGTGCTGAACGGCGTGACCTTCGATATCAGGGAACTCGGCAGATTCCCATTGGCGCTGTTCTGGTCCGTACCGCGGTACGGAAACTCCGCGCTGGCGAATGGATATACCCCGGCAGCGGCGTTTAAAGTGGAGCTATAGACCTGCCCCTGGTTCGAAGCCCACGCCTTTTCCAGCACAGTCTGGGGATAGGGGGCCTGGTCGGTACTGCGATAGCCGCCGGTCAGCGCCCAGCGAAATGGGTCGATGGTCTGCATCGTCGCCCAGTTCATGAAGTTGCCGCTCCACATTCCGGAGCACTGGTGTTTGTAGGTGCCGGTGCCAAAGGCGGCGGGCACAAAGTAGCTGCCGGACCCCGCGATGGTACTGCCAGGCTCCGCAGCCGTGGTGAAGACGTAGTTGTAGCACTTCACCGGATCGAAGTAGCCCAGGAACGTCGACGCGTCAGAATAGTTGCCGATGTTGGCGACGCTGATGGCGGTCGGGTACTCGACCGACAGCACCAGCGCGAGGTTGCCCGGTACCGAGGCACCGCTGAACACCGGCTGGTCGGCCAGAGCGGTCGGGCTCTGCGCGCTGGCGGGCATCGTTTCGAACGCCAGGCAGAGCAGTGCGGCGAGGCCAATTCCCCCGGCGCGGCGGCGCGCGTTCGCGCCGGGCAGAGTGGGCCTGAACAGATCGACAATATTGAGTGTCATGGTGTGCTCTCGACTTTGAGCCGGGCCTTCAGGTCCCCGGCATGGAGAAGGTGGTCTGCAGGAAGACCTGCGTGCTGCGCACGCCGGAGACGCGCACGCTCAGCCGGTAGACGGTCGCCGAGGGTGGTGTCACCGGGGCGTTTGGGAGCTGGGTGCCACCAGGTGGCGAGGAGATGGACTGCACACATGCCGTGGGGGTCGGCAGGACGGTGCCGGTGGTGCACAGCCGGTCGATCACATAGCGGATCGTCACGTCCGAGTACCCGTTGGGGATGATGTCATTGGCGCTAGTGCCGACTGCGCCGAAGGCAGTGTTGTCCAGCAGTGCGGTCGGCACGCCCTGCGCGTTGGTCGGCAGGATGGTGGCACTGTAGTTGGAGGATTGAACGTTCGCCGTGGTCAGGCCGACCAACGCGCCTCCGGTCTGGAATTCAACCAGTACGTTGGCGATGGCCTGTTCGCTCTGATTGACCAGGTCGCGCCGGAAGGCGAGGTTGCCGGCGCCGAACAGCGAGTTGTTCATGGAGCGCATCAGCGCCACCGCGCCGATCGTCAGGATCAGCAGGATGATCAGCGAGAAGATCAGCACCACGCCTCGCTGATGGGAGCGCATGGCCCGCTGGCGCGACTGCTGGAGCACGGGGGTGTTCATCAGACCCCGCCCGCGAGCAGGATCATGTTTCGCAGCGGCACGGTGAATTCGAACAGCCGGTAGCGGTAGTGCTGGTCGGTGGCGCCAATATTGACGACCTGCGACAGCGAGGTGCCGCCCGCATTGGTCAGGCCGTTGAACAGCGTTATTGTCGCCGGACTGACCACGTTCTTGTCGTAGTACTCGCCGCGCACCAGCAGTGAAATGCGCACCGAGACGATGCTCTCCATGGTCGCCGGCGTGATCATCACAGTGTTGATCGTGTAGTTGGTGTCGCCGGGGCCGGCCCAGGCGTCCTGGGTGCCGTTGCCGTTGGTATCGATGCCGTAGATCGCGTGCATCTGGTAGACGCCATCGGCGATCGCGGTCGCCGCATCGCCGCCGCCGGCGCCCTGCACCAGGTTCTGGTTCTGCAGCAGGTCGTAGCTGTAGAGCGTGTGGGTGGTGTCGACGCCGAACAGCAGGAACTGCAGGTTGTTGATCGCGGCGTTGCCCAGCGGCGTGACGTAGCTCGTGGTGCTGCCGGATAGCGTGCCGATCGAGGTCGTGGCGCCGGTCGTGTAATAGGTACCGGCCAGGTTCAGGGTAGTCGTGTTGATGCTCGAGACTTCCTCCAGCAGGCAGTCGGGGATGCCGCTCTGGCTGACCAGCACCAGGTCGGAAGATGGGTTCGAAGCCGAAAAGCCGACGGTGTTGTTGAGAACCAGGGTAGTGGAGCTACCAGGGGTCGTGACCTGGCGCGGCACGCCGCCGGCAGCATCCGAACCGCTCATCACCATGATGACGTCCGAGACGCCATCGGCGGACTGACCCTTGCCGATGAGCAGCGGCGCTACGCGCAAGTTGTTGGGCGCACCGCCAAGAAAATTACCGAATGGCGAGGGAAACGCGCCGGCACGCGGCAGGATTGCAGCCGCATTCAGCCGGCAGCCCATGACGCCGCGGTCGCTGATATAGGCTGTCTCGGCGAAGCCGGAGCCGGCTCCGCGCAATACCTTGTCGAGCGCGTTGAAGGCGAAGGCTCCGGTCTGGTCCGCGTCGTTGGTGGACGTCGTGGTGCGCTTGTGGTTCTCTCCGGCAACCAGCAGGGTGGTGACGGCAAGCGTTACGCCCAGTGCGATAATCATCGCCACCAGCAGCTCGACCATCGTCATGCCGCGCTGACGGGCTGGTTTCGGGACTGTCATGGCAGGATCACGCGCGTAGTCAGTGTGCTGGCGGCGCTGGCAGTCTGTGCACTGGTGTGGGCATTGGCGATATCCGCCGGCGGCCTCCAGGTAATGGTGATGTCGACGGATTTGGCCGTGACTGCGGCGAAAGTCAGCGTGCCATTGGTCAAGCCGGTCGTGGTGGGGTTACCGATGTTGACCTGCCAGACGGCGTTTTGTGCGGCCAGCTGAGCGTTGCCAACGGTATCCACGGAGCCCGCGGTCCACATGGCGCTGGCAACCTCGCTGGCAAACAGTGCCGCGCGGTTGCGATCCTCGGAATTGACCGAGAAATTGACCGCTTTCGACTCGAGAGCGATCAGGCCGAGTACGCCAAACGAGAAGATCAGTATCGCGACCAGCGCCTCGACCAGCGCAATGCCACGTTGACGATTGGCACCCTGCGAGTTGCGATCAGCAACCATAGGTGTTGGTGCTCGAGAGTGTCTGCGACGGATCGCACAGGCGCACCTTGCCGCCCAGCGTAACCTGCACCTGCAGCGGATGGTCGGCGCCGGCGACCGAGACATTGTAGGCCCACATCGGCGGGCTGTTGGCCGGCAGCGTGCAGGTGCCGCCGCTGATTCCGGTAGCGGCGTTCGCCACCAGGCGTCCGGCGGAGTTGAAGCAGATCTCAGCAGGACCGGTCACCGAGACGGTACCGGTGGCAGCGCCCAGCGCGCCGCCCTGGACAAACTCGGTTTGGGTGTCGGTGGCGGTGTCGCTGGTCATTGCGGGAATGACGTTGACTGACCAGAAGCTACCGGTGCCCGCCGCGGTGATCGCGCCGAAGACGCCGTTCGCTGTCGGAAGGGTGGTGGTAAGCGAAAACACCACCTGCCGGCTGCGGCGCAGTGACTCGGTCTGCGCCAGCCGCACGCCATTCTGCAGCGCATCGGCGACCGAGCGTACCTTGACGTTGCTGATCCAGGTGCGCATCGTCGGTACGCCTAGAGCCAGCAGTATGCTGAAGATCAGGATGGCCACCATCATCTCGATGATGGTGAACCCAAGGATCGTGGCGAACCCGGGGATCATGGCGAACCCTGGGGCGCGCTGCGTGCGTTGCATCAGCACGCGCCCGCAACGGTGCAGCACTGGCCCTGCTTGGTCTCCCACGCGGTGGTGCAGCTGGTCCAGCCTGAGGGTCCCCCCGTCACCGTGCTCCATTGGTTGCCCTGCTGGTCAATGAAGAACTTGAACGCGGCGGTGCTGCCGCTGCCGTCGGCCTCAAGCGTGAATGTGGTCGCGGTGAGCACGGTCGGACAGGAGACACTGAACGTTCCGTATGGCACCGCCGTCGCGCAGGGCGGCGTGAAGCCGTTGGCGGCCAGGTAGGTGCGGTTATCCTGGAAGTAACGCTCCATGTTGGCCTGTACCGCGGACAGGCCGTTAGTGGCGCTGACCAGCTGCCCACGGATGACATAGTTGCGATAGCTCGGCAGCGCGATTGCGGCGAGTATCGCAACGATCGCCACCGTGATCATCAGCTCGATGAGGGTGAAGCCTGCATGGCGCGGGCCTGCGCGGGGGCGGATGAGGGTATATAAAGTCTTCATGGGGCACATCCCGATGGCTTCGATGGTCTCACGTCGGTCAGTAAAGCACCGTGACCTTGCGCCAAGCTTGCGTCAGCGGAGTTCGGGGTGCCGTGCCCGCGCAGCGCGCGCGAAGCTGTGAACCGCATCGCGATTATCCGCCGGCAGCGCGGCGGCGGAATGTGAACCAGCGCCTGTATTGGCGCGGGATATGACAAACCGGGACGGGAATGCTCCCGGGTTGTGAGGCAGTTCGTGGGGGCGGTTCGGGATGCCGCCGGTCAGGCTGGCCGCATCAGACTGACAGCGCCTCGCCGCGCGCGGCGCGCTTGCGTTCCTGTTCCTTCAGGTGGCGCTTGCGCAGGCGGATGCTCTGCGGGGTGACCTCGACCAGTTCGTCCTCGGCGATGAACTCGACCGCGTACTCCAGCGTCAGCGGGATCGGCGGCGTCAGCACGATGGCCTCGTCCTTGCCGGCGGCGCGGATGTTGGTGAGCTTCTTGGTCTTGATCGGGTTGACCACCAGGTCGTTCTCGCGGCTGTGGATGCCGATGATCATGCCCTCGTAGAGCTTCTCGCCGGGGCTGACGAACATGCGGCCGCGCTCCTGCAGCGCGAACAGCGCATAGGCGACTGCCTCGCCGTCCTCGTTGCTGATCAGCACGCCGTTGCGCCGGTCCGGGATCTCGCCCTTGACGGCCGAGTAGCCATCGAAGATGTGACTCATCAGTCCGGTGCCGCGCGTCAACGTCATGAACTCGCCGACGAAGCCGATCAGGCCGCGCGCGGGTACCCGGTATTCCAGCCGCGCGCGCGCGTTGCCGTCGATGGCCATGTCGGTAAGCTCGGCGCGCCGGGCGCCCAGCGCTTCCATGACGCCGCCCTGGTGGCCCTCGTCGATGTCCACCGTCAGCGCCTCGAACGGCTCGAGCACCTGGCCGTCGACCACGCGCTTCAATACCTGCGGCTTGCCGACCGCGAGCTCATAGCCCTCGCGGCGCATGTTCTCGATCAGTATGGTCAGGTGCAGCTCGCCGCGGCCGAGCACGCGGAACGCGTCGGCGTCGGCGGTATCCTCGACCCGCAGCGCGACATTGCTCTGCAGCTCCCGGTACAGCCGGTCGCGGATCTGGCGGCTGGTGACAAACTTGCCCTCGCGCCCCGCCAGCGGCGAGGTGTTCACCTGGAAGGTCATTGCCAGCGTCGGCTCATCCACCATGATGGGCGGCAGGCCTTCCGGCTGCAGCGGATCGCAGATCGTGATGCCGATGTTGACGTCCTCGATGCCGGTGATCGCGACGATGTCGCCGGCGGCGGCTTCTTCCACCGAGGTGCGCTGCAAGCCGGTGAAAGTCAGCACCTGCGCGATCTTGGCAGTACCCCGATCTTCCTCGCCGTAGCGCAGCACGACGTTGCGTCCGGCGCGCAGCGTACCGCGGCGGATGCGGCCGATGCCGATGCGGCCGACATACGAGTTGTAGTCGAGCGTGGAGATCTGCAGCTGCAACGGCGCGTCGATCTCAGTCTTTGGCGCCGGCACGTACTGCAGCACCGCTTCGAACAGCGCCGACATGTCCGGGTCGCGGCGCGTCATGTCGGTGCTGGCCCAGCCCTGCAGCGCCGAGGCGTAGATCACCGGGAAATCCAGCTGCGCATCGGTGGCGCCGAGCTTGTCGAACAGCTCGAAGGTCTGGTCCACGACCCAGCCCGGGCGCGCACCCGGCCGGTCGATCTTGTTGACCACCACGATCGCGTTGTGCCCGAGTGCCAGCGCCTTGCGGGTGACGAAGCGGGTCTGCGGCATCGGGCCTTCAACCGCATCCACCAGCAGCAGCACCCCATCGACCATCGACAGCACGCGCTCGACTTCACCGCCGAAATCGGCGTGGCCGGGGGTGTCCACGATGTTGATGCGGGTGCCGCCGTACTCGATGGCGCAGTTCTTGGCCAGGATGGTGATGCCGCGCTCACGCTCGATGGCATTGGAATCCATGATCCGCTCGCCCATCTTCTCGTGCGCGGCGAAGGTCCCGGATTGCTTCAGCAGGCAGTCGACCAGCGTGGTCTTGCCATGGTCGACGTGGGCGATGATGGCGATGTTTCGAATGGGGCGTTGCATGGGGTGAGCGTGACCTAAGTCTCGAATCTGAATGCCAAAAGGGCGTCGAGGGTAGCAGAAGGCCCCGGTCGCTGTTAGAATATTTCGAGCATATAAAGATATGTTTATATGTTGAAGGAATATGTTTAAAGGGTCAATGGCCAGCGAGGATCTGGGAGAAGTCGTGCAGGCACTCAAGAGTGCCGCCGAGCCGACCCGCTTGCGCCTGCTGTTCCTGCTGAGCCAGGCGGAATACACCGTCGGGGAACTCGCCACGGTGCTCAACCAGAGCCAGCCTCGCATATCGCGCCACCTGCGTCTGCTAACTGAAGCCGGTTTTCTCAACCGGTTTCGCGAGGAACAGTGCGTTTATTACCGTGCGCCGAGCATCGGCCGCAACCTTGCGTGGCTGCGGCAACTGCTGGCGATGGCCGATCCGGATGCGCCTATGTTAAGGCGCGATCGCGAGCGCGCCGTGAAGGTGGTGGGCGATCGGGCGCGGGTCGCAGCGCAGCTGCTGGACGCGGTCGAGGCGCCGGACGCGCCCGAATGGTCGCGCCTGCTGCTGGAGGAGCTTGGCCCCATGCCGGTCGGCGAGCTGCTCGATATCGGCACCGGGTCGGGGCTGATGCTGCAGATCCTGGGTCCGCGCGCGCGCCGGGCGGTGGGCCTGGACATCTCGGCGCCGGCACTGCGGCTGGCGCGTACCCGCGTGCACGGCGCGGGCCTGGCGCATTGCGAGTTTCGACGCGGCGACATGTATAGCCTGCCGTACGATGATGCCAGCTTCGACACGGTGTCGATCGACCGGGTGCTGGCATCCGCGGCGCGGCCAGCGGCGGCGATCGCCGAGGCGGCACGCACCCTGAAGCCCGATGGCCGGCTGGTCATCGTCGAGGACTTCGACCAGATCGAAGCGCGCGCCACCGATAACCCGCTGGCGCAGCTGCGACGCTGGTTCGCGGCGGCGGGCATGAACGCTGATCGGCTGCGACCCTTCGATCTGGGGGGGCGGCACTTCATCGTCGCGCTGGCACACCAGCGCCACAGCCCCGCGCATCTCATCGACTCACCACAGCTGGCAGGCCTCGCATGACTAGTGCATCCAAGACTGGCGCATCCAAGACTGGCGCATCCATGACTGGCGCATCCCTTGTCGGCCGGATCGGCGACAGCCTCTCCATGATTGCGCACCCGGTGCAGGTATCGTTCGAGTTCTTCCCTCCCGGGGACGCGGCGATGGAGCAGACGCTGTGGCAGTCGATCCAGCGGCTGGCGCCATTGCGGCCGCGGTTCGTCTCGGTCACCTATGGTGCCGACGGTTCCACGCGCGAACGCACCCACAACGTGGTGACGCGCATAGTCAGGGAGACGCTGCTCACGCCGGCAGCGCACCTGACCTGCGTCGGCATGGATCGGGAGCAGGTGCTGGCGATCGCGCGCAGCTACTGGCACACCGGCGTGCGCCACATCGTCGCGCTGCGCGGCGATGCGCCCCAGGGAACACCCCAGGGAAAAACCCAGGGCAGCGGCGGCTACCGGCCACATCCCGGCGGATTTGACTACGCGGTGGACCTGGTACGGGGACTGCGCAGCGTTGCCAATTTCGAGATCTCGGTGGCGGCGTATCCCGAGGGCCACCCGGAGGCGCCGAGTGCGGCATTCGACCTGGATAACCTGAAGGCCAAGCTCGACGCCGGCGCCGAGCGCGCGATCTCGCAGTTCTTCTTCGATCCGGGCGTGTTCCTGCGCTTTCGTGATCGCTGCGCGGCCGCCGGCATCAAGGCCAGCCTGGTGCCCGGCATCCTGCCGATCACGCGCTTTCCGCACATGCTGCGCTTCGCCGAGCGCTGCGGCGCCACGGTTCCGGACTCGCTGCGGCTGCGCTTCAATGGCCTGGACGATGACGCCGATACACGGCGCATGATCGCCGCGGCGTTCGCGATCGAGCAGGTCGAGGCGCTGTCGCGCGAAGGCGTGGACGAGTTTCATTTCTATACCCTCAACCGCGCCGACCTGACCTATGCGATCTGTCACGCGCTGGGTGTGCGGCCGGCGCCGGTCGGGATCCCGGCGCCGGTCGCGGCACCGGCCGAGGTCCAGGCCGCACCGCTGGAGAAAAGCGCGTGAGCCGCGAACGACGCATCCTGGAATTCAGGCGGCTGCTGGCCGAGCGCATCCTGGTGCTCGACGGCGCCATGGGCACGATGATCCAGGGCTATGGGCCGGATGAGGCCGCCTACCGCGGCCAGCGTTTCCACGACTGGCCGACGGACCTGAAGGGCAACAACGACCTGCTGACGCTGACGCAGCCGGCGCTGATCCGCGAGATACACGGCAAGTACCTGGAGGCCGGCGCCGATATCATCGAGACCAACACCTTCAATTCCAGTGCGCCGGCGCAGGGCGACTACCAGATGGAAGGCATCGTGGTCGAACTCAACCGCAGCGCGGCGCGCCTGGCGCGCGAGGTCGCCGACGAGTATGCCGAGCGCACCGGGCGACCGCGCTTCGTGGCCGGCGCAATCGGTCCGACCAACCGCACCGCCTCACTGTCGCCGCGGGTCAATGACCCGGGCTTTCGCAACATCAATTTCGACCAGCTGGTCGCGACCTACAGCGAGGCGGCCGCGGCGCTGATCGAAGGCGGGGCCGACCTGATCCTGCTGGAGACGATATTCGATACGCTCAATGCCAAGGCGGCACTGTTCGCCGTGCGCCGCACCATGCGTGAGTTGGCGATCGAGCTGCCGATCATGATCTCGGGCACCATTACCGATGCCTCCGGACGCACGCTGTCCGGCCAGACGGTCGAGGCGTTCTGGAATTCCATCCGCCACGCGCAACCCACCGTGGTCGGCCTGAACTGCGCGCTCGGCGCCAAGCAGCTGCGGCCCTATGTCGAGGACTTCTCACGCATCGCCGACGCCGCGGTCATCGCCTATCCGAATGCCGGGCTGCCCAACGCCTTTGGCGAGTACGACGAGCAGGCCTGCGACACCGCGTCATTCGTGCGCGAGTTTGCCGAGGCCGGCCTGGTCAATATCGTCGGTGGCTGCTCCGGCACCACCGCCGATCACATTGCGCACATCCGCGAGGCGGTGGCCAGCCTGCCGACGCGCGTGCCGCCGCGGCTTGCCGCGCGCTGCCGGTTGTCGGGACTCGAGCCGCTGGACATCGGACCCGACAGCCTGTTCGTCAATGTCGGCGAGCGCACCAACGTCACCGGATCGGCCAAATTCCGCCGGCTGATCGAAGCCGACGACTACGACGGCGCGCTCGACATCGCGCGCACCCAGGTCACCAGCGGTGCGCAGATCATCGATGTCAACATGGACGAGGGCATGCTCGACTCGGAAGCGGCCATGGTGCGGTTCCTGAATTTGATTGCCTCCGAGCCGGACATCGCGCGCGTACCGGTGATGATCGACTCGTCGAAGTGGTCGGTGATCGAAGCCGGGCTCAAGTGCCTGCAGGGCAAGGGCATCGTCAATTCGATCAGCATGAAGGAAGGCGAGGCGGCGTTCCTGGAACATGCGCGCAAGGTGCGCGCCTATGGCGCCGCCGTGGTGGTGATGGCGTTCGATGAGCAGGGCCAGGCCGATACCGTGGAACGCAAGGTGTCGATCTGCGAGCGCTCCTACAAGCTGCTGACCGAAGAGGTCGGCTTTCCGCCGGAAGATATCATCTTCGATCCGAACATCTTTGCGGTCGCCACCGGCATCGAGCAGCACAATGGCTACGCGCGCGACTTCATCGAAGCCACGGCACTGATCCGCGAGCGCTGCCCGCACGCGCTGGTCAGCGGCGGCGTGAGCAATGTGTCGTTCTCGTTCCGCGGCAACGAGCCGGTGCGCGAGGCGATGCACTCGGTGTTCCTCTACCACGCGATCCGCGCCGGCATGAGCATGGGCATCGTCAACGCCGGCCAGCTGGCGATCTACGAGGAGATCGAGCCGGAGCTGCGCGAGCGGGTCGAGGACGTGATCCTTAATCGGCGCGAGGATGCGACCGAACGGCTGCTGGAAATCGCGGCGCGCTATCACGGCGAGGCGGGCAGCAAGCGCGCCGAGGACCTCGCGTGGCGCAACTGGCCGGTGGCCAAACGCCTCGAGCACGCGCTGGTGCGCGGCATCGATGAGTTCGTGATTGCCGACACCGAAGAGGCGCGCAGCCAGTTCGAGCGGCCGCTGCATGTGATCGAGGGACCGCTGATGGACGGCATGAACGTGGTCGGCGACCTGTTCGGTGCCGGCAAGATGTTCCTGCCGCAGGTGGTCAAGTCGGCGCGCGTGATGAAAAAGGCGGTCGCGCACCTGATCCCTTATATAGAGAAGGAAAAGGCCGCCGGCGGCGAGGTGCATCGCAGCAACGGCCTGATCGTGATGGCGACCGTCAAGGGCGATGTGCATGACATCGGCAAGAACATCGTCGGCGTGGTGCTCCAGTGCAACAATTTCGACGTCATCGACCTGGGCGTGATGGTCTCATGCGAGAAGATCCTCTCGACTGCGCGCGACAAGGGCGCCGACATGATCGGACTTTCCGGCCTGATCACCCCGTCGCTGGATGAGATGGTGCATGTCGCCAAGGAAATGCAGCGCCAGGGTTTCAAGCTGCCGCTGCTGATCGGCGGCGCCACCACCTCGCCGGCACACACGTCGGTGCGCATCGACCCGCAGTACGACGGGCCGGTGGTGTACGTGAAGGATGCCTCGCGATCGGTCGGCGTATGCCAGCAGCTGGTGACGCCTGCCACGCGCGAGGCCTACACCGCGCGCATCAAGTCGGAACACGTGCTGCGGCGCAGCCAGCATGGTGCGCGCCGCACCAAGTCGCCGCAGTTCACCCTGGCGCAGGCACGCGCCAACAGCACGCGCATCGACTGGCAGGCGTACCAGCCGCCGGTGCCGCGCATGCTGGGCCTCCGTACCTTCGAGCAGTATTCGATCGAGGAGCTGGCGCGCTATATCGACTGGACACCGTTCTTTAATGCCTGGGAGCTGCGCGGCAAGTTTCCCGACATCCTGACCGATGCGCAGTTCGGCGAACAGGCCAGCAGCCTGTACGCCGACGCGCGCAAGATGCTGCGCAGCGTGATTCGCGAACAGTGGCTGCAGGCGCGCGCCGTGATCGGCTTCTTTGCCGCCAACGCGGCCGGAGACGATGTCGAGCTGTACGCGGACGAGGCGCGCGACCGGGTGCTGGCGCGGGTGCATTTCCTGCGCCAGCAGAAGGACCTGCCGGAAGGCAAGCCGCACGGGGCGCTGTCGGACTTCATCGCGCCCAAGGAAACTGGCCTGCACGATTACTTCGGCGCATTCGCACTCACCACCGGCATCGGCATCGAACCGCACCTGCAGCGCTTCGAGGCGGCGCACGACGATTATTCGAGCATCATGCTCAAGGTGATCGCGGACCGGCTGGCGGAAGCATTCGCCGAGCGACTGCATGAGCGCGTGCGACGCGAGTTCTGGGGCTACGCGGCGGACGAAAAGCTCGGCAACGAACAGTTGATCCGCGAGGAATACCGCGGCATAAGGCCGGCGCCCGGCTACCCGGCCTGCCCGGATCACACCGAGAAGGCGACGCTGTGGCGGCTGCTGGATGTGGATCGCAACGCCGGCATCGCGCTCACCGAGTCGTTCGCGATGTATCCGACCGCGGCGGTCAGCGGCTGGTATTTCTCGCATCCGCAGTCGCGCTACCTGGCGGTCGGCCGCATCGACCGCGACCAGGTGGAGGACTACGCGCTGCGCAAGGGCATGAGCGTGGAGGAAGTCGAGCGCTGGCTCGCTCCGAATCTCGGCTATGAGCCGGAACCGCTGGTGGCGCTATTGACGGCATGAAGCCGCATGCGGCGCGCGTGGCGGGGATGCCGGCGGCCCCTGCGCCCAATCGCGATGTGCTGATCGGCTTCTTCGGCGTGTTCCGCTACAGCCGGCGAGCGATACGCCTGGTATGGGACACCAATCGGGCGCTGCTGGTGGCCATGGGACTGCTGACGCTGGTCGCCGGCCTGACGCCGGCAGGCATTGCGTGGACCGGGGCGCTGATCGTCGATGCCGTGGTCTACGCGCGCAATGCCGAAGGCCACAACATCGCCCGCGTCATGCAGCTGGTGGTGTTGCAGGGTGTCATCGTGGTGGCGATGGCCGGCGCGCAGCGCGGCCTGTCGTTGTGCCAGTCGTTGCTGCGCGCGCAGCTCGGCCAGCGCGTCAATGTGATGATCCTGGAGAAGGCGCTGACCCTGGACCTGGCGCACTTCGAGGATTCCGAGTTCTACGACAAGCTCACGCGCGCGCGCCGCGAGGCCTCCAGCCGCCCATTGAGCCTGGTGATGCGCACCTTCGGCCTGATGCAGAATTCGGTCTCGCTGCTGAGCTATGCGGCGCTGCTGATCCGTTTTTCGCCCTGGACCATGGTGGTACTGCTGGTGGCGGGAATGCCGGCGTTCATCGCCGAGGCGAAGTTCTCCGGCGACGCGTTCCGGCTGTTTCGCTGGCGCTCGCCCGAGACGCGCATGCAGGTCTACCTCGAGACGGTGCTGGCGCGCGAGGATCACGTCAAGGAGGTAAAGCTGTTCGGGCTTGGACCGCGGCTGCTGCAGCGCTACCGCGACATCTTCACGCGCCTGTACACCGAGGATCGGGCACTGTCGATCCGGCGCGACAGCTGGGGTTTTGGACTGAGCCTGCTGGCCACGGTGACACTGTACGGCGCCTACGCCTGGATCGCGCTGTCCACGGTGCGCGCCATCATTACGCTGGGGCAGATGACGATGTACCTGCTGCTTATCCGGCAGGGTCAGTCGGCCGTATCGGCGATCCTGAATGCGGTCGGCGGCATGTACGAGGACAATCTCTACCTGTCGACGCTGTACGAGTACCTGGAAACCCCGGTCAGCCCGCCCGGCGGCAGCGCGCAGCGCGGGCCGCACCCGGAAGATGGCTTGCGTTTCGAGCATGTGAGCTTCAGCTATCCGGGTGCATCGGAGCCGGCGCTGGTCGATATCGACATGCATCTGCTGCCCGGCAGCAGCCTGGCGCTGGTGGGCGAGAATGGGTCCGGCAAGACCACGCTGATCAAGCTGCTGACGCGGCTCTACCAGCCGGATTCGGGCCGCATCCTGGTGGACGGGCTGCCGCTGCCGGAATGGAACGAGAGCGCGCTGCGGGCGCGCATCGGCGTGATATTCCAGGACTTCACCCGCTACCAGATGCTGGTTGGGGAAAACGTCGGCGCCGGCGATGAGCGCTACTTCGAGGACCAGGAGCGCTGGCAGCAGGCGGCGGAAAAAGGCCAGGCCGCGGCGTTCATCGAGCAGTTATCGGGCGGCTATCACACGCAGCTCGGCAAATGGTTCAAGGACGGCCAGGAGCTGTCCGGAGGCCAATGGCAGAAGATCGCGCTGGCGCGTGCGTTCATGCGAACTGACGCGGATATCCTGGTACTCGATGAGCCAACCGCGGCCATGGATGCGCGCGCCGAGGCGGAAGTGTTCGAGCACTTCAGCGCGCTGGCGCGCGGCCGCATCGCCATCCTGATCTCGCATCGCTTCTCGACCGTGCGCATGGCCGATCAGATTGCGGTGCTCGATCGCGGCCGCATCATCGAGAAGGGCAGCCACGATGCGCTGATGGCCGCGTCGGGTCATTATGCTCAACTGTTTGCCCTGCAGGCGCGCGGCTATCGCTGAACGGCGGACGCGGTACAATAGGGAACATATGGAAGAAGCCGCTGACACTTTCGATGCCGCCTTCTCCAAGGCGGTCGATCTCGGCAATCGCCTTGCCGGCAAGGACAAGGAAGCCGACCTGTGGGACATAGCCGATGGCCTGCTGGCCGGTGCGGTGCAGTACTGGCTGTACTCACGCCAGCCGTGCGGCGATCCGCGCTGCGAGGACTGCGTGCCGATCAGCACTGCCGAGGCGCGCATGAGCGAGCTGAAACGCCTGATCGACCAGCTGGCGGCGGAGAGCGAGTATTTTCACGCGCCAACCGATGCCAACGCCGGGAGAGCATAGGGGCGCAACGGGCACGACGTTGGGCCGCAGCCGGTTCGACGTCGCCTAGGCCGTAGCGGCAACCGGTGCGCGCGTTACTTCCGCGAGCGCCTCATCCAGCCTATCCAGGCCTTCCCCGAGCAGCGCATCGCTGATGGTCAGCGGGGCCAGGAAACGGATGACGTTGCCGTACACGCCGCACGACAAAATGATCAGCCCCTGGCGTGCGGCGGCCTGCACCAGCGCGCGCGTCAGCTCGGCATCGGGCTGCTCGGCGCTGCCGTTCTTCACCAGCTCGATCGCGACCATCGCGCCCAGGCCGCGAACTTCGCCGATCGCCGCATAGCGCGCCTGCAGCGACTTCAGTCGCCCGCTGAGCCTGGCTCCCAGCTGCTGGGCGCGCTCGATCAGCCGCTCCTCGGCGATCACGTCCAGTACCGCCAGCGCCGCAGCGCAGGCCAGCGGCGAGCCCGCGTAGGTGCCACCCAGTCCGCCAGGCGGCGGCGCATCCATGATCTCGGCCTTGCCGACCACCGCCGACAGTGGCAATCCGCCGGCGATGCTCTTGGCGACGGTCATCAGGTCCGGCTCCACGCCCGAGTGTTCGATGGCGAACATACGGCCGGTGCGCGCGATGCCGGACTGGATTTCATCGACGATCAGCACGATGCCATGACGGTCGCACAGCGCGCGCAGGCTGCGCAGGAATTCCGGCGGCGCCACGTAGAAGCCGCCTTCACCCTGTACCGGTTCGATGATGATCGCGGCGACGCGCGCGGGGTCGACATCGGCCTTGAACAGCTGCTCGATCGCCGCCAGGCTGTGCTGCGCGGTGACGCCGTGATAGGCCATCGGAAACGGCACGTGGAAGATTTCCGGCAGTAGCGCTCCAAAGCCGGCCTTGTAAGGCTGCACCTTGCCGGTCAGGGTCATGGTGGCGAGCGTTCGTCCATGAAATGCGCCGCTGAAGGCGATCACGGCCGAGCGGCGGGTGTGGAAGCGCGCGATCTTCAGTGCGTTCTCGACCGCTTCGGCGCCGGTCGAAAACAGGATGGATTTCTTGGGCGTCGGGCCGGGGGCGAGCGCGTTGAGCCGCTCCGCCAGCGCGACATAATTCTCGTAAGGCGTGACCTGGAAGCAGGCATGCGCGACCTGCTGCAGTTGCTGCTGCACGGCCGCCACCACGCGCGGATGCAGGTGGCCGATATTGAGCACCGAGATACCGCTGGCGAAATCGATATAGCGCCGCCCCTCGACATCCCAAAGTTCCGAGTTCCTGGCGCGATCGACGTAGACGCCGAGCGAGTTGGCGACGCCGCGTGGCACCGCTGCCGTGCGACGGCGCTGCAGGTCGGTATTGCTGCCCATATCCGGATCTCCTCCAGTTTGGCAGACTATACGGCCTGGACAGGGGCGGCGCAGCGGCGGCGCCTTCAATTTTGCAGTACAAATCCAATCTGTGAGCGTATCCCATTGAGTGACAACGACATCACCACGGAAGTGGTCATCATTGGCGCCGGCCCTGCCGGCCTGTTCCAGGTGTTCGAACTCGGTTTGCTGGGCATCAAGTCGCACGTGATCGACACCCTCAAGCAGGCCGGCGGCCAGTGCACCGAGCTGTACCCGGACAAGCCGATCTACGACATACCGGCGCTGCCGATCTGCGGCGCGCAGGAGCTGATCGATCGGCTGATGGAGCAGATCAAGCCCTTTGGCGCCGGGCTGCACCTGGGCGAGGAGGCGGTCCAGCTGCAGCAACAGGACAACGGCCGCTTCCGGGTGGTGACCGCCGCAGGCAAGGTGTTCGACGCCGGCGCCGTGGTGATCGCCGCGGGTGTCGGCTCGTTCCAGCCGCGCCGCCTGGCGGTCGAGGGCGTCGAGAGCTTCGAAGGCAGGCAGGTGCACTACAAGATCAGCAATGTGGCGGATTTCCATGGCCGCGACCTGGTGATCTTCGGCGGCGGGGATTCGGCGCTCGACTGGGCGCTGGCGCTGGCGCCCAAGGCATCGAGCCTGGCGCTGGTGCATCGGCGCGCCGAGTTTCGCGGCGCCCCGGCCTCGGTCGCGCGGCTGCGCGAACTGCAGGCATCCGGCAAGCTGCGTTTCATCGAGGGGCTGGCGCATGCGGTGCACGCCGACGCGGGCAGGCTGCGCGGCGTGCATGTTAAGGACGCCGCCGGTGAGCTGCACCGGCTCGATGCCGAGCATCTGCTGGTGTTCTTCGGGCTGGCGCCGAAACTCGGTCCGATCGCGGAATGGGGACTGGAGCTGGACAAGCGCGCCATCAAGGTGGACACGGAAAAATTCGAGTCCAACATCCCGGGCGTATTTGCGATCGGCGATATCAATACCTACCCGGGCAAGAAGAAGCTGATCCTGTCCGGTTTTCACGAGGCGGCGCTGGCGGCGTTCGCGATCCAGCACCACCTGTACCCGGCCAAGAAGCAGTTCCTGCAGTACACCACCACCAGTCCGGCGATGCAGAAACGCCTGGGTGTGGCGACCGCCTGATGCATAAGGGCCTGGCCGAGCTGCTGCAGCTGCTGGAGCTCGAGCAGCTCGAGATCAACCTGTTCCGCGGGGTCAGCCGCGACATCGGCAGCCCGCAGGTGTTCGGCGGCCAGGTGCTGGGACAGAGCCTGCGCGCCGCCTATGGCACCGTCGACGCCGATCGCATCGCGCACTCATTGCACGCGTACTTCCTGCGGCGCGGGGATTTCAACGCGCCGATCGTCTATTTCGTCGACCGCAGCCGCGACGGCGCCAGCTTCACCAGCCGGCGCGTCACCGCGATCCAGCACGGTGAGCAGATATTTCATATGTCGGCGTCGTTCCAGGTGGCGCAGCCCGGCGTCGAGCACCAGAGCGCGATGCCGGACGTGCCGCCGCCGGAAGCGCTGAAGGAATCGCAGCCGTTGCCCAGTGCGGCGCTGCAGGCGATGCCGGAAAAAACGCGGCGGCTGTACGAGTCCGGGCGGCCGTTCGAGTTCCGCATGGTGGAGGTCCGCGATCCGCTGCAGCCCAGGAACTCACCGCCACTGCAGCACTTCTGGATGCGCGCTATCGATAAACTGCCGGACGACGATGTGCTGCATCGCTGCCTGCTGGCCTACGTGTCGGATTTCTACCTGCTCAACACCGCGACCCTGCCGCATGTCGAGCAGCTGATGCGCGGCAAGCGCTTCACCGCAAGCATTGATCACGCGATGTGGATGCACTGGCCGATGCGTATGGACGAGTGGTACCTGTGTTCGTACGACAGTCCGTGCGCTGCGGGTTCGCGCGGGTTCTCGCGCGGCAGCATATTCAACCGTGCCGGCCGCCTGGTGGCCAGTACCGCGCAGGAGGGACTGATACGCATCGGCGGCGCGTAGCCGTCGTCACGACGCGCCACGCAAGGCCGACGGCGCCGCCGGGGCCACCGAAAGCGCGGCGAGCGGTGCGTCGATCGCTACGCGGCAAAGCGGCCGCTGCGGTAATCGTCTACCGCCTGCTCGATCTCCTGGCGCGTGTTCATCACGAACGGGCCATATTGCACCACCGGTTCCCTGATTGGACGTGCCGCCAGCAACAGCAGCTGCGCGCCGCGTGCGCCGCCTGCGACGCGGACGCGATCATCTTCTGAGCGATCGCTGCTCGACAGCACGCCTGCGGCGCGATAGGGCAGCGTCTGGACATGTGGCGGTTCGCCCACCAGCGCCTCGCCCTCGTAGACATACAGGAAGCAGTTGTGACCGGCAGTCACCGGCACGACCATCTCCATGCCGGCAGGCAGCGTCAGGTCCAGGTACAGCGGATCGGTGCTCAGGGGTGCATCGGCAGCGTTGACCGGACCGCTGACACTTGCGCCTTGCAGCTGCAGAGTGCCGGCGATCACCCGGGCGGAGGCGCCCGATGGCAGCTGTACGCGCGGGATCTGCTGCGATGGGATATCGCGATAGCTGGCGGGCTTCATCTTCTCCTTCGACGGCAGGTTGATCCACAGCTGAAAGCCGCGCATCCGGCCCTCGCTCTGCTGCGGCATCTCCGAATGGATGATGCCGCGCGCGGCCGTCATCCATTGCACGTCGCCCGGCGACAGGTCGCCGCGGTTGCCGAGGTGATCCTCGTGGCGCATGTGACCGTCGAGCATGTAGGTGACGGTCTCGAAGCCGCGATGCGGGTGTGCGGGGAAGCCCGCGATGTAGTCCTTCGGATCGTCCGAATAGAACTCATCGAGCATCAGGAACGGGTCCACCTGCAGCCCGCGCTGGCTGCCCAGGCTACGGCGCAGCTTGACGCCGGCGCCGTCCGAGGTGGCTACCGATGGAATGACCTGTGCCAGGGTACGCATGGAAGCTCCTGTACCGGCGGGTGTTGAGTAGGAGGTTTCAGGCCGCCAGGCGTTCGATCTCGGCCGCGGCCCGCGCCAGCCCGGCCGCCTTGCTCTCGGCGCTGATCGCCAGCCCTTCGGCGTAGACGAACTCGACCTGCGCGATACCGACGAAGCGCAGGAAATCGCGCACGTAGCTGGTCTGTGTATCGAGCGCGGTGCCGGCATACATGCCGCCGCGGGCGGCGAATATGTAGGCCTTCTTGCCGGTCAGCAGCCCGACCGGGCCGTTGGCGGTATAGCGGAAGGTCTCCCCGGCACGCGCGATGTGGTCGAAATAGGACTTCAGCTGTGAAGGCACGCCGAAGTTATACATCGGCAATCCCAGCACGATGACATCGGCGCGCTTGAGCTCGGCGATCAGCGCATCGGAGTAGGCCACGACATCGTCCTGGCTGCGGCTGCGCTCCCCGGGCTTGCTCAGGAAGGCGGCGAAGCGCTCGGCGCTCAGGTGCGGGACCGGCTCGCCCGCCAGGTCGCGCACCACGATGCGCGAGTCCGGGTGACGCCTGGCGAATGCCTGGACGAATTGGCTTGCCAGCTGGGTCGACTGGCCGTGGTCGGCGTGGATGCTGGCGTTGATCTGCAGCAGGGTGGTCATGGCTTGAACCTCGATGAATGGACTGTCTTGCTGGTCACCAGTTAAACATTCGCTGGATCGATATAAAAGTTCAAAAAATGGCTGGATATGATCTAATAAAACGATACATCATGTCACCGACCCCACGCATCTCCCTCGAGCAATGGCGCGCGCTGCAGGCAGTGGTCGACGCCGGTGGCTATGCCCAGGCGGCAGCCAGACTGCACAAGAGCCAGTCGTCGATCACCTACGCGGTACAGAAAATCGAGACCCTGCTGCAGGTGAAGCTGTTCGAAATCAGCGGCCGCAAGGCGCGGCTCACCGCCAGCGGCGAGGTGCTCTACCGGCGCGCCAAGGGACTGCTGGAGGAGGCGGAGTCGCTCGAGGGGGCCGGCCGCCAGCTGGCCGCCGGCTGGGAGAGCGAACTGCGGCTGGCGGTCGAGCTGATCTTTCCGACCTGGCTGCTGCTGCGCTGCTTTGAGCTGTTCGCCCGGGAGCGACCCGATACGCGCATCGAGCTGTACGAGACCGTGCTCAGCGGCACCGACGAGGCGCTGATCCAGCGGCGTGTGGACCTGGCGATCTGCTCGCTGGTGCCGCCGGGATTCATGGGCGATGCGCTGCTGCCGATACGGTTCATCGCCGCGGCGCATCCGCAGCATCCGCTGCACCTACTGGGCCGCAAGCTGACCGGCCAAGACCTGCGCCACTACCGCCAGCTGGTGGTGCGCGACTCCGGCAGCCTGCGCAGCCGCAGCGCGCCGTGGCTGGAAAGCGGCCAGCGCTGGACGGTCAGTCACAAGGCGACCCAGATCCACGCCGCTGCGATGGGGATGGGCTTTGCATGGTTCGCCCAGGACACGATACGCAGCGAGCTGGAGCAGGGACTGCTCAAGCCATTGCCGTTGCGCGAGGGCGCAGAAGCGCAGGTAGAGCTGTACCTGGTGTACGCGGATCGCGACTTTGCCGGGCCGGGCGCGCAGCGCCTGGCCGGCATCCTGCGCGATCAGGTCAAAGCAACTTGCCAGGGTTCATGATGCCGTTCGGATCGATCGCCTGCTTGATCGCGCGCATCGCAGCCAGCGCCACCGGCGAGCCATAGCGCTGCAGTTCCTCGCGCTTGAGCCGACCGATCCCATGCTCGGCGCTGATGCTGCCGTTGAATTTCGCCACCAGGTCATGGATCGCGCGACGAATCACCGGTTCCTGCGCCAGCAACGCCGCCGAGCGCTCGCGATCGACGCAGGCGATGTTGAAATGCAGGTTGCCATCGCCCGCGTGTCCGTAGCACACCAGCACGCCGTCGCTGACATGCTCGCGCACCCACAGCGACGCCTGGTGGATGAACTGCGGCAGCTCGGCGACCGGCACGCTGATGTCGTGCTTCAGGCTCGATCCGGCGTGGCGCTGCGCCTCCGGTACCGTCTCGCGCAGCCGCCAGAATGCGGCGCGCACGCGCTCATTGGTGGCGATGGCTGCATCCATCAGCAGCGAGCGTTCGGCGGCCTCCGCCAGCGCGTGCTGCAGCAGCTCCGATAGCGGCTCGTCGGCGGCCGAGGTCAATTCGCACAGGATGTACCAGGGATAGACCGCGCCCAGTGGATCGCTGACACCGCTGATGTGGCGCGTGGTGAGCTCGACCGCGATGCGCGGCAGCAGCTCGAAGGAACTCAGGCGCTCGCCGGCCTGTGTCTTCAGCAGACCGAGCAGCTTGAGCGCATCTTCAGGCGTCGCCAGCGCCACGAATGCGGTCGCGCTGCTGCGCATCTTCGGCCACAGCTTGAGCGTCGCGGCGGTGATCACGCCGAGGGTGCCTTCGGCGCCGACCAGCAGCGACTTCAGGTCGTAGCCGGTGTTGTCCTTGCGCAGGGATTTCAACCCGTGCAGCACTTGGCCATCCGGCAGCACCGCCTCGATGCCGAGCACCAGGTCGCGCGCCATGCCGTAGCGCACGACGTTCAGTCCGCCGGCATTGGTCGACAGGTTGCCGCCGATCTGGCAGCTGCCCTCCGAGCCGAGGCTCAGCGGGAAGAAGCGCTCGACCGCATCGGCGGCCTGCTGCACGCTGGCGAGCACGCAGCCGGCCTCGGCGGTGACCGAAAAATTATCGGCGTCGAGCGCGCGGATGCGGTTGAGCCGGCGCAACGACAGCAACAGCTGCCGGCCGGACTCGTCCGGCGTCGCACCGCCGCAGTAGCTGGTGTTGCCGCCCTGGGGTACGACGCCGATCCGATGCTGGTTGCACCAGCCGACGATTTGCGCGACCTGATCCACGTCGCGCGGCAGCGCTATCGCGAATGCCTGGCCGCGATACAGGCGCCGCTCATCGACCAGGAAGGGCGCGGTATCGGCCACGTCGGTAATGACGTTATCCGAGCCGATCAACTCGCGCAGCTGCTGCGCGCCGACGGCCGCGCTGTCGGTCAAGTCGACCTCAGTGCCGCGATGCGTTCCTCGATCGGTGGATGGCTCATGAAAAGACGCGCAAGGCCAATGCCTTCCCCCCCGGCGATGCCGAAGGCATTCAGCTGCGCCGGCAGCGGTGCGTCGTGCGCGGCCTTCAGGCGCTCGAGCGCCGCTATCATGCGCTCGCGGCCGGCGAGCCGGGCGCCGCCGGCGTCGGCGCGAAACTCACGCTGGCGCGAGAACCACATGACGATGATGCTGGCCAGGATGCCAAGCACCAGCTGCGAGATCATTACCGTGATGAAATACGCGATGCCCTGGTCATCGCCGTCGCGCGACGTCGATCGGTCGACGATGTTGCCGACGATGCGCGACAGGAAGATCACGAAGGTGTTCACCACGCCCTGGATCAACGTCAGCGTCACCATGTCGCCGTTGGCCACATGGGTAAGTTCGTGCCCCAGCACCGCCTCGATCTCCGGCCGATCCATCGATGCCAGCAGCCCGGTGCTGACCGCGACCAGCGCGCTATCGCGCCGCGCACCGGTCGCAAACGCGTTGGGCTGCGGCGAGTCGAATATGCCGACCTCCGGCATGCCGACGCCGGCCTTGTCCGCGAGCGAGCGCACCGTGGCGAGCAGCCATTGCTCGTCGGACGATGCCGGCTGCTGGATGATCCGCACCCCCATGGCGCGCACCGCCATCCATTTGGAGATCGCGAGGGAAATCAGGGAACCTGCGAAGCCGAAGAATGCGGCAAACACCAGCAGGCCACCGAGGCTGCCGCCCTGTTGCGCCAGCCAGGTGTCGAGGCCCGTGACGTGGGCGACGATCGAGAGCACCAGGACGATCGCGAGATTGGTGACCAGGAATAGGAATATGCGTTTCATGGCGCTTTAGATGACGGCGGCGCGCGGGAATTCAACTGATGGCGTAATTCTTCGTGCAATCAAGGACATGGGCACGGTCGAAGCGGGAGTTCAATAGTTATCGCTCTCTTTCTCCTCCTCGTCCCAGTCGTCGTCGTCCTCATCGTCATCCTCGTCCCAGGTGTCGTCGAGGTCGTCTTTCTCTTTTTCCTCTTCTTCTTCCTCTTCGTCCTCATCCTCATCGGCCGCGCTACCGGCCCAGCCCTCGGGCTCATCGATCTTGTCCAGATCCAGTTCGTGCCAGGTTTCCAGGTCGATCTCCTCGATATCGCCATCGAGGTATTCGAGCTCCACCAATTCGGCATCCTCATCCACCGACAGCACGCGAAAGCTCTCGTTCTCGTCGATGTTTTCGTACCACTGGCCCACCGCGGGCTCGTATTCTCTGGCCACGTGACTGATCCTCAAGGAGCTGCGCGACGCGCGCGATGCGCCGCGCAACGATATTAGGGCCATATGCGCCGGTGAGGCAATCCGGCGGTCGAACATACGGATGCTCTACAATGGCTGCGCCGCTCATGATCGATCGCCGCACAAAACGATCACCCACACCGCTGACGGCCGCACGGCGCGTGGTCGTCAAGGTCGGTTCGGCGCTGCTGGTCGATGCCGGGAGCGGTCGCCTGAATCGCTCCTGGCTCAAGACACTGGTCGCCGACCTGCTGCGCATGCACCGGCGCGGACAGCAGGTCATCCTGGTGTCTTCCGGCGCCATTGCACTGGGGCGGCGGCACCTCGGACTCGCCGCGGGAATGCTGCGCCTGGAAGAGAGCCAGGCCGCCGCCGCGGTCGGCCAGATCCGGCTGGCGCACGCCTACAAGGAACTGCTGGAGGCCGGTGACGTGACTGTCGCGCAGGTGCTGCTGACGCTGGAAGACAGCGAACAGCGCACCCGCTACCTCAATGCGCGCGCAACCCTGGAAGCGCTGCTGGCGCTCGGGGCGATACCGGTCATCAACGAAAACGATACCGTGGCTACCGCCGAGATCCGCTACGGCGACAACGACCGGCTGGCTGCGCGCGTCGCGCAGATGGCGAGCGCGGATTGCCTGGTGCTGCTGTCGGACGTCGATGGACTGTATACCGCGGATCCGCATCGCGACCCCGGCGCGAGCTTCATCGAACGCGTGATGCGGGTGACGCCCGAGATCGAGGCCATGGCGGGACGATCGAATTCAGAGGTCGGTTCCGGTGGCATGGCGACCAAGATCGCTGCCGCGCGCATCGCGGTGAATGCCGGCTGCCACATGTGCATCGCTTCCGGGCACCACCGCCATCCGATCCGCAGGCTGGAATCCGGAGCGCGCTGTACCTGGTTCGTGCCGGCCTCGACGCCGATGGCGGCGCGCAAGCAATGGATCGCCGGCACACTCAAGCCCGCGGGCGCGATCCACATCGACGCCGGCGCGCTGCGGGCGCTGCGGGGCGGAAAAAGCCTGCTGGCGGCTGGAGTTACCGGCACGCTGGGACGCTTCGAGAGTGGCGATACCGTCAGCGTACTGGCGCCCGACGGCATGGAAGTTGCCCGCGGCATCGCCGCTTACTCGGAAGGCGAGACGAGTCGGATCATGGGACGGCGCAGCAGCGATATCGAGGCAATCCTGGGGTTTCGCGGCCGCGAGGAGCTTATTCATCGTGACGACCTGGTCATTCTGCAGCATGATGACCGGCCGCAGGAACAGCGACGCACCACGCCGGCTGCGTCCGAGGGAATGGCCGAGGCAAAACCATGACCAGCATCGTCACGTCGATCGCCGAGCGCGCGGACTGCTCCGATCTGCACACGCTCATGCAGGGCATCGGTCGCACCGCGGTGGCGGCCGCAGAACGCCTGGCACTGGCCGACAGCAGCGCCAAGAACCAGGCACTGACGGCTGCGGCCGCCGCGATCCGTGCCCAGGCGGCGACCATCCTCGCCGCCAACGCCGACGATGTGTTCGACGCGCACGAGGCCGACATGACCGGTGCGCTGCTCGATCGGCTGAGTCTCGACGCCGCGCGTGTCGAGGCGATGGCTCGCGGCCTGGAAGACATCGCCGCATTGCCTGATCCGATCGGCGTGACAATCGCGGAGTGGACGCGGCCCAATGGGCTGCGCATCAGCCGCGTGCGCGTGCCGCTGGGCGTCATCGGCATCATCTACGAGAGCCGGCCGAATGTGACCGCCGACGCCGGCGCCCTGTGCCTGAAATCCGGCAATGCGGCGATACTGCGCGGTGGCTCCGACAGCCGCCGCTCGAGCGCCGCCATCCACGCCTGCCTGCTCGAAGGATTGAAGGTGGCGGGCCTGCCGCCAGGCGCCATACAACTGGTGCCCACCGCCGATCGCGCGGCCGTCGGCGAGATGCTCGGCGGCATGCAGCAGTTCATCGATGTGCTGGTGCCGCGCGGCGGCAAGAGCCTGGTGGCGCGGGTGCAGGCAGAGGCCCGCGTTCCGGTCATCGGTCATCTGGAAGGCAACTGTCACGTCTACGTCGACCGCGATGCGGAGCTGGACATGGCCTGCCGGATCACCACCAACGCCAAGATGCGCCGCACCGGCGTGTGCGGCGCGGCTGAAACGCTACTGGTAGACAGCGCCTGCCCGCCGATGCACCTGCCGGCGCTGATCAGCGAGCTGATCGCGGCCGGGTGCGAGGTGCGCGGCGATGATGCCGCACGCGAGGCCGATCGTCGCGTCAAGCCGGCCACCGAGGCCGACTGGTCGGCCGAATACCTGGACGCGATCATTGCGCTGCGGGTGGTCGATGGCGTCGACGAGGCCATCGCGCACATTGCGCGCTATGGCTCCGCGCATACCGATGCGATCGTCACTTCCAACGCCGCGACTGCCGAGCGCTTCCTGCAGCGCGTGGACAGCGCCATCGTGTTGCACAATGCGTCGACGCAGTTTGCCGACGGCGGCGAATTCGGCATGGGCGCCGAAATCGGCATTTCCACCGATCGGCTGCACGCTCGCGGCCCGGTGGGTGTGGAGCAGCTCACCAGCTACAAGTACGTGGTCCACGGCGCCGGCCAGGTACGGCCGTGAGCCGCCGCTAGCCACCGCCGTGCCCGTGCGCGGCACGCTCCGGCGCGAGCGGCTCCTCGTGCGGGTGCGGTGCGACGGCAGCGCAGCGCTCGCAGTTCACCCAGCCGGAGTCGCCATCCTGGTAGTACTCCTTCTTCCAGATCGGCACCCGGTGCTTGACCTCGTCGATGATATAGCGGCACGCATCGAAGGCTTCACCGCGATGTGGCGCGCTGACGCCCACCCACACGGCCAGTTCGCCGATCGCCAGCGTTCCGACTCGATGCGCACAGCAGGCACGCGCCACGCCGAAGCGCCTCTGCGCCTCGTCAAGTATGCGTTAGCCCTCGCGCAGCGCGAGCGCCCCGAAGGCCTC